>Ga0079306_1000498_pt1 | contig 35797 bp, 29 predicted proteins | sample Methanotroph_Enr_FD_79181 | JGI IMG/M metagenome (GOLD analysis project Ga0079306, IMG submission 79181) | Enriched soil microbial communities from Old Woman Creek wetland in Ohio, USA - Methanotroph_Enrichment_5 | ecosystem: Environmental > Terrestrial > Soil > Wetlands | place: USA: Ohio... | reverse complement strand
TGTAGTCGTAAATGCTGATGGAACATTTACTTATATTCCTTCGGTAAACTATAACGGCTCAGATAATTTTACATATACTATTACGGATGTAAATGGTGATAAATCAACAGCGATAGTAAATATCATGGTTGATTCAGTAAACGATGCTCCGGTCGCCAATGCCGACAGCAAAACCACTAACGAAGATACCGCTACAACTATTTCTGTATTGGGTAATGATACGGATGCTGATGGTAATCCATTGACAGTCACTTCAACTACTGCTCCAAGTCATGGTTCGGTAGTGATCAACGGTGATGGAACTACCACTTATACTCCGGCAGCTAACTACAATGGCGGCGACAGTTTCACTTATACCATTAGCGATGGCAATGGTGGCACTAGTACCGCTATCGTTTCATTAATGGTAACTGCTGTGAATGATGCACCGATAGCAGTTGATGATATTGTGACAGTAGCTGAAGATACAGAAGTATTTGGAAATCTGGCAAGCAATGACAGGGCAAGTAAAGATGGTGACAATGTTTGGATGGTAACAACCAACCCAAAACACGGCACTATAATAGTAAATTCTAATGGCACATTTACTTATACGCCTAATTTGGACTCAAAGGAGGCTGACAGTTTTACATATACCATTAGGGATAAAGATGGAGATACTTCCTCTGCTACCGTAACGGTAACAGTGAATGCGTTGCCGGAGTTTACCAAAACATCCTCGATTCCTAAACGAGTTGGCAACAATGTGTTTACATGGGTTTATACAATCGTGGTGAATAATAATACCCAACAATCAATTGATTCGGTTCAGGTTACTGACGATTTGGATAACGTGTTTAAAGGTAAGAACTGTACATTCAGTGTGTCGAGCGTTCTCGCTTCTGGCAAGCTGAGAGCCAATACCAACTTCAACGGAATCAGTAATACGAAACTGCTGATAGAAAACCAAACTATGGCAGCCAATGCCAAAGATTCAATAATGATTGAAGTCAAGGTTCAAACGCACGGTCAGACAGATACTATAAAGGTTTATAATCAGGCGCTACTGAATGGTAAATCAGGCTCTAGCTATATTCAACTGCTTTCAGATGCAATAGTTTCGACCAAACCTCTTGATCCTACTGAAACTGATTTGCCTTATATTTTTATTGTAGTTCCGGATGGCTTTACGCCTAACGGTGATTCATATAACAATACTTATGTTATTGACCATTCGGCTGATTTAAGAATAGAGTTTGAAGTATTTAATCGTTGGGGAAATAGCGTTTATAAAAATTCTGATTATCATGACGATTGGGATGGTAAAGGAACAGGAAGCTTCCTTGGCAGTAAATTGCCAACTGGTACATACTTCTGTACATGTAAGGCCTTTAGTATAAATACTAACGAATTGATTAGCACCACAGTGAAAGCTGTTACGTTACGCAGGTAATATGATTCAGGATAACAAAGTAAGAAAAATAGATACAAATCATAAAATAAACAATAATGTCACAGAAGAATCTTTTCAAGGATTTATATAAACGAATTCTGTTGAATACACCACTATTAATTATTGTTAGCCTTTTAGTTATTACTACAGGTAACTTAAAAGCACAGCAAGAGCCAATGTATTCGCAGTATATGTTTAATATGGTACAAATAAATCCGGCGTATGCAGGTAATCGGGCTGTAGACAATTTTACAACTATGTTCCGTAAGCAATGGGTTGGTATTGAAGGAGCTCCCACAACAGCCACTTTATCCTGGGACAGACGTGAAATGGCTAGTAATATTGGCTACGGAGCCCAAATATATACCGACAAGATTGGTATTGAATCTACCGTCGGGGTTCAGGGGTTTTACTCATACCGGATTCCTTTTCGGAACTCTTCGTTGGCTTTAGGGTTGAGTGCCGGGGTACTAAACTACCGTGCTGAATATACAAAGCTAACCACAATGACTGCAAGCGATCCATTATTCGCAGAGAATATAAACGGCTTCAGGCCAACAGTAGGTTTTGGAGCATTATATGCCACAGAGAACTGGTATGCAGGTTTCTCAATTCCGGCTCTTTTGCAAACCAAGATAACGGAGAGTAATCTCGCAATTACGACCGGTGCAAATAATCACTATTTCTTAACCGGAGGATACATTTTTGATGTATCACCAGATGTGAAATTGAAACCATCTGTATTATTGAAAGCAGTTCAGGGAGCACCACTGGAAGTGGATATGAACTTGAACGCATGGATTCAGGATGTTGTGGGCCTGGGAGTAAGCTACCGTACCGGAGATGCTTTAATAGGGATGTTCGAGGTGCAACTTTCACCTCAAATTCGCTTGGGCTATGCTTATGATTATACTTTATCATATTTGAAAAGCTATAGTAAAGGGACTCATGAACTAATGTTGCGATATGAGTTTGGCTCGCCAAAAACACAAAAGGTATTGTCGCCTCGCTATTATTAAGTTTTAAAAAGTAGAGGTAAAAATGAATATTAAATGTAATTTCACTATGAAACATCATGTATTGAATAAAACAGCCATAAGTGTTGTGTTTTTTGCGCTGTTGGTTATACTGCCTATTGGTTTGAATGCCAAGTCTCAATCGGCTGATAAGAATTCTATCACTTCGAGTAAAGCCGAACTTTACTACAAAGCCATGAATTACTCGCAAGCAGCTACCTGTTTTGAAGAGCATTTGCAAAAAGACTCTGTTGCTTCGGCCGTTGTGTTAGGTGAATTGGCGGACTGTTACTGGAACATGCGTTGGTACGATAATGCCCTGAAGGTTTACGAACGGTTATATCCAATCGGTAGCGAAGGTGTAACCGACCGTGATAAAATTCGTATTGGCGAGTTATATGCCAGGACCGGAGCCTACAACCGGGCTTCCGATTGGTTGAAGGGTGTGTCCACTTATGAAAAAAAGGCTGGTGTTTATGGTCAAAGTTCAAAAATACAGGCTATGAAAAAAGACTCGGTTGCCTGGAAAACCTATTTGTTGAATATTGATACCCAATACCGTGAATTTTCCCCTTTGGTTGCTGATGGCAGTTTGTTTTTTAGCAGCAACAAACCGCTGGCGGCAAAAACAAATGCGTTTGGGTGGGATGGCCGTAATTATCTTCATTTGTGGCGTATGCCGCTGTCTGGCGTTGATACACTTTCTGCAGGATTGGCAAAGGATAGTTTGGATCAACAAGTATCAATAACAGCCAAAGGCAAAAAAATAGCTAATGTTTACGAATGTGGCGATACCAAATCGAACGCTAATATTAACCGTGCTATTGTCAGAAAGTTATACTTGAATGGTGATGCCCGGCCGGTAGGAACATTGGTCGATGGTTTTAGCAATATAATGTTTAATGCCGGAAATATTGCCATTGATAAAAACAAGCACATTTATTTCTCGTCCAACTACGAAAAAGCGGATAAAAATAACATTAACCGTATCCGTTTGATGGAAGCTGATTATAGCAATGGCATCGTAAGCGCTATAAAAGCACTGCCTTTAGGAGATGCAAAATCATATTCCGTAATGCATCCGGCAGTAAATGCCGTTGGAACGATTCTGGTGTTTTCTAGCGACAAGCCCGGTGGTAGCGGTGGTTACGATTTGTATTATTCCGAACGTGCCGATATAAACCAGGAATGGAGCGAGATGAAACTTCTGGGGGAAAAATTGAATACCGGGGGGAATGAAGTTTTCCCAACAATTACAGCCGATGGTAATTTGTATTTCAGTAGCGATGCGCTGCCTGGGTTAGGAGGGTTGGATCTGTATAAATTACAGTTGGCCGATGCTATTTCCAAAAATGCTGAACCGATTCATTTGACCTACCCGATAAACAGTACGGCTGATGATTTTGGCTGGACACAAAAGGATAGCCTCGGTCGTGAAGGATATTTTACGTCCGACAGGCTTAACAATGATGATAATATCTATAGCCTTTCTTATGTAGCTCCCAATGGGAAATACTCACTGAGAGGCCGGGTGTTGGATGAAATAACTAAGTATCCGATTAAAAATGCAACAGTTTTCTTGTATAACAAGCAGTCTGATAAAGTCTGTGTAACTAAAACAGATGCAAATGGGAACTATATATTCCGGGTTGATAAATCGGCGGATGTTGTAATTAAAGCTGTGGAAAAAGACCATTCGAATAACTGTTTGTCAAAGACATTTGAAGTGAAACCCCTGTATAAGGATTCTGTTATTGCACCACGTGATTTGCTATTGGGTAGGTTTAAAGTAGGTTATAAATGGAGGTTGGAAAATATCTATTACGACTATAATAAATACTTCATTCGTACTGATGCGCGTCCTATTTTGGACAGTGTGCTAAGGGTGTTGAACACGTATCCGATTAAGGTTGAGCTGAGTTCACATACCGACTGTAGAGGTAAAACACCCTATAATGACAGATTATCGCAGCACCGTGCCGATGCAGCCGTTGCATATCTGGTTGCAAGTGGGATTGATCCCCTGCGCATTACCGCCAAGGGTTATGGAGAACGGCAACTGTTGAATAGATGTGCTGACGGAGTAAAATGTTCAGAAGAAGAACATCAGCTCAACCGACGTACTGAAGTGAAAGTTACCGGGTTGACAGTAGAAGGTACTAATCTGGAAATTGATCCCGATAAATTCCACGACGGACAGGAAATTGAGAAATCAGCACTCCCTAACAACTTCTTTGATAAATGTAAGTAATTGATATAAGCAGAGAGTATTAGAAAAACCTGTTTCTGTTCTTGAATCAGGCTTTTCTAATATGAGTTTTGCAGCGCTTAAAGCCACGTTGTGACTTTACTTTTAATCTCTCAAATATGATGCACACATAGGAGTAGGTGGGGTTATAGGGGCAAAGCTCCCGTTGTACATTATGCGGATAATTATTTTGCTTTTTTACATGTAGTAGTTTCTTGCGATTATTTTTTTGCTCGTACTATGTGTGTAATACCCTTGAACTATTTCAACTAATTTATACTCATTAATTTTGCAATGAATTCAACTGAAAAAATATAGCTAAGTCTCCTCAATCGATAGATAATGCTTTTTGGCTGCTTAAATGCATGTAAATTAGGTGTTTTTTTTGTCTGGTTGAAATCAATGACGCTCGAGGATGTTATTTAAAAATTATTTACGCAAGAAACGAACATGAATAATAGTTCTTCAGCGAGCATAAATACCTTGCGGTATTTCATATGGACATAATTTAGAAAAACAAATACACACATGAAACCAACAATAGTTATAATTACTGAGGATGTAATTTTTCCTTATTTTTTCAAAATTTTACTTTATAGATCGATACCAGACTTAGATATTATTATCTGCAATTCTTATGGAGAAATTGAAGATAAGTTGAATAGCTTAAGTTGCCAGTTAGTCGTGTTAGATGGAGGTTTGTCCAATATGTCTAGCTCGGAAATTATTCGGCAAATTCGTAATATAAGTATCATTACTGGTCCAATTTGGGTATTCCCCGAATTTCAAATGAGTTCATTTATTGATAAGTTATTCAATAACGGTGCGACCCGGATTTTGGAACGGCCTTTTGACCCTTATGTTCTCACAAATGAAATGACAACCGTGCTTATCCAGAATTCTATTTGAGAATCCCTGAGAAAAATGATATGCATAACTATTTGTTTTACTGATGCCTTTTGGTGGATAGGTTTTTGCATGCAGGAGTAATGCGCTGGATCCAAGCTGGAAAATAATTTGCAGTGCGCTCTGTTGATAAATAGGTTAAATATTAATGCCCTATTGCAAGCGGGTTTAAGTTAGCTTGCTAAAGTTATAAAATAATAAATAAAACTGTATGAAAAAATGTGTTCTTACCCTCGCATTAGTGGCGGGCATGATTGGCGGGTTAAACGCCCAGGTTAAAGGAAATGCTATTGGACTTCGTATGGCCAATGTGGGTCATGGTGGAGAGCTTTCTTTCCAGGCTGGACTTGGTAAAGCAAATCGATTGGAATTAGATTTAGGGTTGAATCATTGGAATGACAAATGGGATAATGCATATTCAGGATATGAATTGACAGGCGTTTACCAATGGGTCTGGGATTTAAACCAAATTGCAACAGGTTTGAACTGGTATGCAGGCTTAGGAGGTACTTTAGGCACATACACATCAAACTTTGGTTTAGGATTGGTTGGACAATTGGGGCTGGAATATAATTTCAACATCCCTTTGCAAATTTCATTGGATTGGCGGCCAACTCTATTTAATTCATATTACAATAGCCTTGGTTATTATAATTATGCCGGCAACGGTTTGTCAATTCGCTACCGTTTTTAAATACAAGCAAATACAGATTGTTGTGTCACGTAATGATTCTTCTAAACCTTTTCGATTAATGAACGGTTTAGAAGAATCTTCATAAGAAACTATTCAGTCTGCTCTTAAAGCAAATTTGACATTCTTGTTCCAGTATATAAGAACAAATGATTTGCCTGTTATTGAATAGTAATTATTAATCTATTGTTGGGCTGATAGGTGAATAGAGATGTTGAAGTAGAAGAAAAATAAAATTTATAAATTCGATTAAGAGATCAAAAGAATGGTTGTTAATCGTAATAGGATATTATGGTAATTATAGGTATAGCATTATATGTAGCGTTTTTATTATTAATACTTGCTTTTATATATGGAGCAGGGAGTTATAGAAAAAATAAAAAATGGCACTCTTAAATGAATGCGATTTTAAGAAATTGTATTAAAAAAACACGAAGACACAAAGGCACGGTATTCGACAAAAGAAAACAATTTAAGTTGTTTTGATTTTATCAGGACACAAAGTATAAAACATAAATATTTTATTTATAGCACAATATCTATCGAAACAAAAAAATGCTTGCATTTTTACTTTGTGGCTTTAAATAATCACCAAGTTAGAATATTAAATTTATTTGTGTCTTTGCGTCTTTGTGTTTATAAATAGTTCATTGTGATAAAGCTACACTTTTTTATTACTGATTAATTCTATTAGGTGCAATATCAGATAATCGTAAAAATAAATATTCGCCTAGAAACCAGTTGTTGTTTGGTAAAGTTATTGTTGCTCAGTAACTCCATTTGCCAGACAAAACCCAAACAACATGTTGCTACACAAAGATACAGTGCTATTTATGCACCAAAAGTCCAACCCCCCCCCCTTTCAAAGATTGGACTTTGCAAAATCAAAAATCATGTCAGTGAATAAGATCTGCATTTTTCGGCATGGCCATGCGTTTAATGGCCGCCGGAGCTGCTGCCGGACTAAATTTATAAGTCAGGCTATAGGTTTTGTCAACGGTGGTTCCGAATTCTTTGGAGTGTATAACCAGATTCACCGAATCGGCAGTGACGCCAGCCTGAAGCGAGCTCAAATCAAACGAAGCCACTCCCCATCTTGAATTGCTTGGATAATCTTCGTTAGCATTGTGGCGGAATTCAAGGTGTACCTTTCCGTCGGTATAGGTCTTGGTGCTGTCCGAAACCAGGTTGATAAAATGAATCTTGTTGTATCCCGGATAAACAAATTCCACGTTCAGGTAATTGCTTCCAATCCACATATCCCGCACATCAATCTGGTCGTTGCCGATACTGTCCTGTGTTGCCGGTTTAATTTTGAAAATACCTTTGGTAAGCACCTCATACACATCGTTCAGAACAACTTTGTGATTATAAGCTTCGCTTTCCGTATTCACTGAAACGATGCTGTAATTGGCAATAATCCGTTGTCCGTCTTTAGGACGGTAGTATGGAAAATTTGTTGACGTAATCCACATCAGGTCGTTATTGTCCAGCCGGAAATAAAATGCAGAACTTTGATTTGGATTTTCAACAGTGGCAATGTTTATAAAAGAAGTCGGAAGTTGGTTCTCGTCTTCATGCTTGTTGCAGGCAACTAAAAATGTCAGGGCTAAAATGCCAAATAAAAACTTTTTCATAACAGTAAACTATTTTTAATCAGTAATATAATATTGTTGAATCTTTAAGCGGACCTGTGTGTATGTTCCATTCTCAGCAGAATCCAATTAGTAGATGAAAATGTTGTTTCAAATGTTGCATGCACGGCTAAAAAATATTTATAAACATAGAATTCATTTAGAAAATATCTTTGATATCTTATTGGGGTTTCTTGGCAAGCCAAGCGGCAAAGCCGAGCGTACCCCAAACCCCACTTCATTTTTTTCTTAAGAAGCAAATCCAAATATCAGCCCTGTACTGGTAATGATATAAATATACAGAATGTTTTGTTGCAAATATAGGAAATTTAGATTTTATATCTATATTTGGGAGTTTGAAACAACCACCCTTACGTAAGCTGGTGTAACAGGAATGATAAACTGAACAGTATCGGGGGCAGAGTTGTGATTTGTGAATAGATTTATTATTCTAATATTTGCACTATGGGCGGAATAGATCTGCGTACGATATATCTGAATTTTATTCTTACCGATTTTATTAGTCTGATTTTTATTGTGTTGTTATGGTATCAGAACCGTAAACGATACAGCGGCCTGCATTTATTGGCATTCGACTTTCTGCTTCAACTTATCTGCATAACGCTTATTTTTCTGAGGGGAGTTATTCCTGATTTTATCTCCATAGTGGCTGCCAATTTTGGCGGGATAGTTGCTGCCTGGTTAGGGTTGGTCGGTTTTGAAAAGTTTGTGGACCGAAAATCAAATTATTGGCTTAACGGGTTTGTTGTTCTTGCCTTTTTGCTTATCCAGCTGTATTTTACCTTTTTTGATCCGGAATTGTTGTTCCGTAGTCTGAATATTGCGGCGGGATATTTGTTTTTCGGAATGCAATCGGCCTGGTTGTTGCTGTACCGGACGCCCCGGAAACTACGTTCGTTCACGATCAATACAGGTGTCTTGTTCGTGTGCTTTAGTTTAATAAATCTGACCAGGATTGTATTCCTTCTTGTTTCGGCAGCCCGAAATGAACAAAATTATTTTCATAGCGGTGGCTTCGAGTTGGTAATCGCCGTACTGTATCAGGTCACACTAATCTTGTTGTGCTTTTTTGTGGTATTAATGATTAATAAACGACTTGTGTCCGATATAACCCAGGAGGAGCAGAAACTATCAATTGCTTATCATGCAGTGCCTTATGCCATAATAATAACGAGAAAAGAAGATGGGTGCATTCTGGATGTGAACGATGGATTCCAGCAAATATCGAAATACTCGGGAGCGGATGTGATAGGCCGGACGAGTCGTGAACTTAAATTATGGTCGCATGACGATGAACGTGACTTTTTGGTTGCAGAATTGCAAAAAAGCAATGTGGTGAAAGACCTTGAATTATATTTCCGGATAAAAACGGGAGAGTTGCTTCTGGGGCATGTTTCGTGTATAAATATCACTGTTGACAATCAGGATTGCATGTTATCAGTAATCAATGATGTTACGGAGCAAAAAAGGGCTGAGCGGGAAGTAAAGAAATCGCGCGACATATTGAAAAGGCTCGTGGTAAACCTGCAAACCGAACACGAACACGAAAAAATAAACCTGGCGTCGCAAATAGACAACAGCCTGAACCAGTCGCTTGCAGCCCTGCGGATAAACATTGGTACATTGAAAAAAGGATTGAGGTCGGACGGCAATGTGGTGTCGGATAGATTAATGGATCTGGTCGATAATACATATAGTCAGGCGGGTAAAACCATTGAGCGATCGCTCACCCTGATGAATAACATGCGCAACGAAGTGTTGCATTTGCTCGGGTTTGTGGAAGCTGTGGCCTATAGCGTGGAAGAAATTGAGAAGAAAAGTAATGTGAGTTGCAAGCTTTATTGCACGTTGAATAAAACCGAGTTGGATCAAAACAAATCAACCGTGTTATTTAATATTTTTCAGGATTTGGTGAATCATATTTTAAAATCGAACAGAGCGCAGAAACTGGAAATTATTCTTGAAAGAAGGGACGACCTGTTGTTGCTCACAATTACCGAAGATGGAAATAGTTTTGAGGACTATTTCGGAAGTGACAATGACAACTCTCCGTTGCATGTCATGAAAGAAAAGGCAGCTCTTTTCAATGGGATTTTAGATGTTAAGCGGAAAGAGTTTTCCACTGTAATTTTGATTGAGATGAAGGAGAAAAACAGCGTGGTCGAATGTCCCGTTTAGTGGCAATTTGTACTGAACATATTCGAAACAACTGCAATGATCGGGTTTAAGTATTCAAAAACATAGATTTCAGGTTTCCTTTTTTTTTGTATATTTGCACATCGTACAAGTGATTAGTGATTAGCGATGAGTGATTAACGGCTAGCGAGGTAGTAATTGGAATCAAATACCTTTTAGATTTCTGTTTCACAGGCCTCCGAAAACAGTTAGCTGATCATAATTATTCACTGTTTACCCAAATTAATATTCCGCATGTTATTTTCCGATATAATTGGTCAGCAAGAAGTTAAGAAGCAATTGATACGCACGGTAACCGAGCAACGGATTCCGCATGCACAACTGTTGCGCGGACCGGAAGGTATCGGAAAACTCGGCCTGGCCATAGCCTATGCCCAATATATTTGTTGCGAAAACCGTACGGCTACCGATTCGTGCGGCGTATGTCCTGCCTGTGTGAAATACCGTAAACTGGCACACCCCGATTTGCATTTTGTGTTTCCGACCATTAAGCCGGCCGGAAAAAGCAGCGTTGTGTGCGACGATTTCATTGCCGATTTTCGTAAAATGGTGCTTGCCAGTCCGTACTTTGGTATCAACGAATGGTATGCCGAAATATCGGGAGATGCCAAGCAGGGACTGATTTACTCCAATGAGAGCGAGGAAATCCTGCGTAAGCTGAGCCTGAAAACTTACGAGTCGGAATATAAAGTGATGATTATCTGGCTGCCGGAAAAAATGCACAGCACCTGTGCCAATAAGTTGTTGAAAATTCTGGAAGAACCACCTGAAAAAACGGTTTTCCTAATGGTATCCAACGAGCCGGACCATATTATTACCACCATTCTTTCGCGTACGCAGCATATTCATATCCCGCGTTTGAAAGATGACGAGATTGTACAGGCTTTGCTAAAGAATGACAATCTGGAGATAGAAAAGGACGATGCGCTTTACGCTGTGAAAATTGCCAATGGCAGTTACCTGGAAGCGCTGGCGGTGCTTAACGAGGGAGATGAAAATAAACAGAATTTTGAACGTTTTGTCATGATTATGCGTTTGGCCTGGCAGGTTGGAAATAAAAAAGACCATGCTTCGCTAAAAACATTGCGTAAATGGTCGGACGATATGGCGGCGGCCTCTATGGGACGCGAACGTCAAAAGAATTTCCTGAGCTACGCGCAACGTATGACGCGCGAAAATTTTATACGGAATATACAACAGCCGGACTTAAACTATTTTACAACGTCGGAAGCTAATTTCTCGGAGCGTTTTTCTCCGTTTATCAACGAGCGGAACGTGGAAGACCTGATGGTTGAATTTGCACTGGCTGAACGGCATATTGAACAAAACGTAAATGCAAAAATGGTCTTCTTCGATCTGGTGTTGAAGGTGATTATGCTACTGAAACGATAGCGGTTAGTAAATAGTTCATAGTCAATAGTCGGTGGTAAGCGGATATATTAAAAAAAACTATATAAGAGTTTGTGCCTGAAAATTGAAAGATATAAAACAGAGCTATTGTTCCTAATGTGGTTCAAAAAAACAAATAAAAGGATTAATCAATATATACCCTGCAGATATGTTATCTCAGGTCAACAATTAAATTTAAAAACACAATGGATTACAAACTAAATACCGGAGGAGGTTGCTGCATGAATAAAAAAGGCTGCAATCGCAATTCTTCCCAAAAACTCAGTACATTCGACTGGATGTGCGATCTTCCTGAAACTCAGAAAGACACTGACTTTGTAGAAATTCAATTTAAGAATACGCGTAAAGGTTATTTCCTGAACAGCACTAAAATTCCGCTAGAAAAAGGGGATGTGGTTGCAGTGGAATCGTCGCCCGGGCATGATATCGGTGAGGTAACACTGGTGGGCCGGTTGGTGTTGCTGCAAATGAAAAAATACAATGTCAACCCCGAGAAAATAGAGGTTAAACGTGTTTACCGCAAGGCCAAGGAGACTGATTTGGAAAAATTCCAGGAAGCCAAGGGCAAAGAGCAGGAAACAATGATCAAGGCCCGCCAGATTGCCGAAAGCCTGAAGCTGAATATGAAAATCGGCGATGTGGAATTTCAGGGTGATGGCAATAAAGCCATTTTCTATTATATTGCGGATGAGCGTGTTGACTTCCGCCAGTTGATTAAGGTTTTTGCCGAAACGTTCCGCATTCGTATTGAAATGAAACAAATCGGAGCGCGACAGGAAGCGGGCCGTATTGGTGGTATCGGACCTTGTGGGCGTGAATTGTGTTGCGCGGGTTGGATGACAAATTTCAATTCCGTTTCAACCAGTGCAGCGCGTATCCAGGATATCTCGCTGAATCCGCAAAAACTTGCTGGACAGTGTGGTAAACTGAAATGTTGTATGAACTTCGAGCTGGATTCTTACACGGATGCTTCTAAGAATTTCCCTTCGAAAGAGATTCCACTTGAAACGCTTGATAACACTTACTACCACTTCAAAACAGATGTTTTCAAAGGGCAGATGGCGTATTCTACTTCTCCAAATTTCGGGGCTAACCTGGTGACTATTTCTTCAAAACGTGCCAAGGAAGTTATTGCCCTGAACCGTAAAGGTACGAAGCCGGATATGCTTGATGACCATTCGGAAGATGAAGCTAAACCGGTAGTGGTGGATTACGAAAATGGAGTAGGACAGGACAGCCTGACCCGTTTCGATACCAATAAAAAGCGTCCGAATAATAATAAAAACAAGCGTCCGAATAACAACAACCGCCCGCAACAATCGGCAAAGCCGGCGCAACAGGAGAATAAAGGGCCGCAAGAGAATAAAGGAAATGCTCCAAGATTCCAGAAGCCAATTAAAAAGAATAATAACGGCAACTCAACTAATGAAAAATAGATTTCTACAGGCGATTTTCATTTCGCTGCTTCTTGTTGGATGTACAGGAAACGACGTTTATTTCCAGTATAATCCGGTTGCGGTAAATGGCTGGAGCAAAGATACGGCATACGTATTCAATGTTCCGGTTTTGGATACGGCGGCTACCTATAACATATATGTAAATGTGCGTAACAGAGGTGAATATCCGTACCAGAACCTGTGGCTTTTCCTGAATAAAATAACACCTGATACCATTCAAACGAAAGATTCAATTGAGTGTTATCTGGCAGACCAGCGTGGAAAATGGCTCGGCACCGGTATGGGCTCCATTATGGAAATGCCGGTGTTGTATCAGCAAAATGTCCGGTTTAATAAAGCGGGAACGTATCGTTATGAAATTGTTCAGGGCATGCGCGACTCCATGCTGGTTGGTATCAATGATATCGGCATGCGGGTAGAAAAAGTTAAATAATTTTAGATTAACGATTTTTGATTTTAGATTGGAACTTTGAAGTTTTGGATAAATGATTTTAGGTTGATTTTGAAAAGGTTTCTAATCATTAATCGTATATCGTAAATCTTTCAATCGTATATTTCTTCAATCGTCAATCATATATCTAAAATCGTAAATATAAAGTGGGTAAGAATAAGTTGGCAAAGTTTGCCGATATGGAAGAGTTTCCGCATGTTTTTCAGGTGTCGTCGCATGCCGTTCGCGAAGGGCAGACTTTCGGTATGAAAGGAAAATGGAACGAACTTTTTTTTAAAAATGATAATCCGATTGTCCTCGAGTTGGGCTGTGGTAAAGGTGAATATACGGTTGGATTAGGCCGGCTTTATCCCGACAAAAACTTTGTAGGCGTTGATATTAAGGGCGCTAGGATTTGGTCGGGTGCTAAGGAGTCATTCCAAAGTGGCATGACAAATGTGGCTTTCCTGCGTACCAATATCGAAATGATCTATCACTTTTTTGCTGAAAATGAAGTGAGCGAAATCTGGCTTACTTTCCCCGATCCGCAGATGAAAAAGGTCACCAAGCGGCTCACAGCGACAAACTTTATGAAATCGTACCAACAGTTCCTGAAACCGGACGGGTTGATACACCTGAAAACTGACAGTAATTTCATGTTCACCTACACCTGCGAAATGGTTAAAGCCAACCAATTCCCTGTGGTTTTTTCGAACGATGATTTGTATGCTTCCGACCTGAATGATCCTATTTTGGGAATTAAAACTTACTACGAGCAACAGTGGCTCGAACGTGGACTCACTATCAAATATATCCAATTCCGGCTTCAGAAGCGGGAGCAGTTCGTTGAGCCGGATGTTGAAATTGAACACGACCCGTATCGCAGTTTCGGCCGTAGCAAGCGCCATAACATAGATAATGATTAACGCCTTTGATTAAACATTTCGGACGCGAGGCTTGTTACTTTAATTCCAAACTCTCAATTTTTAAACTAACTAAAATGACAATTACAGCAAAAATAATTCTCGATGCGCTTGTTCATGTGCGTTATCCCGGAACCGGAAAAGACATTGTTTCATCGGGAATGGTGCAGGATAATATCCGCATCGAAGGAAATAAAGTTTCGTTTTCCCTGTTTTTTGAAAAACATAACGACCCGTTTGCAAAATCCGTAGTGAAAGCAGCCGAGCAGGCTATTATTACCTATGTGGGCGAACAGGTTGAAATTAAAGGAAATATAGAAATTGTAAGCAAAGAAGCACCTGCTCCTAAGCCGGCATCGATTCTGCCTAATGTAAAGAATATTATCGCGGTTTCTTCCGGAAAAGGCGGTGTGGGCAAGTCTACTATTTCATCTAACCTGGCCATTGCGCTTGCTTCGCTTGGCTACAAGGTGGGTTTGCTGGATGCTGATATTCATGGTCCGTCTATCCCTAAAATGTTTGGTGTGGAAGATGCCCATCCGGAAGTGATAGAAGTAGAGGGTCGCCATACCATTTTGCCTATTGAAAAGTACGGCGTGAAGATATTGTCTATCGGCTTTTTCGTTGACCCATCACAAGCTTTGGTCTGGCGTGGTACGGTTTCGAGCAATGCCTTGAAACAGCTTATTTCCGATGCCGATTGGGGTGAGCTTGATTTCTTTGTAATGGATTTGCCGCCGGGTACCGGTGATATTCACCTGACGTTGGTTCAGACCATGGGTATTACGGGAGCCATTGTTGTAACCACTCCGCAGGAAGTAGCTTTGGCTGATGCTCGTAAAGGCGTGCATATGTTTATGGGCGATAAAGTAAATGTTCCTGTATTGGGTATTATCGAAAATATGGCCTGGTTTACTCCGGCTGAATTGCCCGAAAACAAATATTATATTTTCGGAAAAGAAGGTGGAAAACGCCTGGCTGAGGAATTGGATGTACCGCTTTTAGGACAGATTCCATTGGTTCAAAGTATTCGTGAAGGTGGAGATGCCGGACGTCCGATTGCATTTAACAGCGATTCCATTCTTTCGTTGGCATTTACCGAACTGGCTCATAATGTTGTGGATAGGGTCAACTACCGCAATGAAAACATGGCTGCCACTAAAAAAGTAGAAATGGTTAAGTAAGAAAATAGTTGAAACTTTCGGTTTTTAGTTTAAAGGTTTATGGATGAGGATTGTGCCGGTAATTTGCACGATCCCTGTTATTGACCCCAATTGAAGTTATCAACAATCTGTTTCTTTTTTTGATTTTGTATTTTATTGTAAAATAATTGATAATAAGAGGTGTATGCGTAAAGTTTACACCTCTTGTAATAAAATGTAATATTTACTGTAATTCATCAAATCACAATAAATCAAATATATTCTTAACTTTGACAATTATTATCAAATACTTCAGGAGTGTTAACGCTTTAGTATTATAGGAGTTTAATCTTTCCTGCCGCATGAAACGACTTTTGTTATTTGTTTTTACATTCTCTTTTTGTCTGACAGTTTCCCCGCAAAGTAAAGGCTTTTCGAGATGGTCTTTTACCCCCGAATACGGATACAATCTTTTCAATGGTGATATCAACCAGAATTTATTCAATATTATCCCAGCGTCATTAAACGATATTACGTATGGTGCAACGGTTGAGTGTGCCCTGACGCCTGTTTGGGGTTTGTCTGTGGATGGTTATTATTTACCGTTGCGGGCCCAAAACAGCAATCCGGTAGGCATGTTTATAAATACGAATTTATATACTTCCGATCTGAATGCCACCCTGAATTTCACCCGTTGGATATTCCCCCAGTCTAAATCAAAAATTTATTTTAATGGCTCTGTCGGAATTGGTTGTGCTTATTATACGTATGATTTGAAGTACCTCGATGGAACGGCAGTACCTGCCGGCGATACATATTTTGATGCTAAATATAATCTGCTCAGGCCAATCCGGTTGCTTGATGCTACGGCTAATCCGGTGAAAACCGGTTTGGCTATATCAGTCCCGGTAACGTTCTCGGCAGAATATAATTTTTCAAAACCGGTTTCTGTCGGCGCAAAGTTTCATTACAGGGCCTATGCAAAAGATGATCTGGAAGGAGCTACCTATTTGAATTCTAATGGAGTTACCAATGATTATGTAGTAGCGGGAACTTTGTTCTTGCGCTATAAGTTTGGTGCGATTAAGAAAGATCATTTGCGGAATGTGAAAATGGAAGATTACGCTCCGGATAAAGGCTTAGTGCTGGCCAAAGAGCTTGAAAGCAAGCTGAATAAACTGACGGCGAGAGTGGATACTATCGGAAACAAAGTAGATAGCCTGATGCCAAGGGTGGCGCGGTTGGAAAATATGTTGTCGACCGATGGGCCTGATGCTGATGGTGATGGAGTGCCTGACGTGAGGGACAAGGATATGAATACACCGGCCAATACCCCTGTGGATTTTTGGGGTAAAACGTTCATTGTAAATAATTATTCTACTGCCGGTTCAAATAATATCCCTTTGGGTGCAAGTTACTCAAACGATGCAAACGGAAATAAACCGGCATCGGCGCGCAAGGCTATTTACATTCCGGATGATGTTCCTGCGGTTTATTTTGACTTTGACCAGATTGATCTGGATGATGCGGCATTGATTACCATTAGCAAGATAGCTTCGAAAATGAAAGCCGATCCGACTTTATATGTTGAAGTCCGCGGATATTGCGATTATTCAGGGAATAACCCGTATAATAACTTGCTTAGCCAGCGTCGGTCGGACCGTGTAAAAGCTGAGTTGATGAAGGTTTGGGGCATTTCGTTCGATCATGTTATTTCAAACGGAAAAGGAAAAGTGATTGAGCCGCGCACCAAATACAAGCCAAACCGACGATGCGATTTCTTCTTCGGAAGATTATAAACAGGAATTACATTATAATGATAAAGCCCGCTTTTTAGTGGGCTTTGTTGTAAGAATAAAACTGCTTTCTGAAAAAATAAATTATCTTTACCACCGATTATCTTTACTCCCGAATGTTTTTTTTGAAACAGGAAGTCTAAACTAAAAAACACGACACATGAGAACAACCATCATTGATTTACTGAATCAGAGCGTTGAAAATTATGCCAATAACCCGTTTCTATGGGAGAAAAATGAGACTGAATTTGTGCCCACCACTTACCTTGAAACAAAACAACAGGCTCGAATAGTGGCCGCCGGATTGATGAAACTGGGAGTGAAGGCAGGTGATAAAATGGCGCTGCTTTCCGAAGGGCGTAATGCATGGATTATAGGTGAACTTGGGATTCTGCATGCGGGAGCTGTCAATGTGCCGCTGTCGATAAAGTTAGAAGAAAGTAACGACCTTATTTTTAGGTTGGTGCATTCGGAAGCTCAATATATTCTGGTGTCCGGCGGACAATTGAAAAAGATCCGTAACATTATAAGCGATCTGCCGCAAATTAAAAAAGTGATTATTTTTGATGAACAGCCGGAATATGAAGCCATTGAAATGGGTTTGGCAGAATTACTGGAAATTGGTGCGAAATACCTTACGGATAATCCGGGTGCAGTTGAAAAGCGTGCAACTGCAATCGGCCCCGACGATCTGGCCAATATCACCTACACTTCCGGAACAACGGCCGACCCGAAGGGAATTATGCTTACCCACCGCAATTATACAGCCAATGTGGAACAGGCATTGACCTTAATGACCATACCGCCAACCTATCGTACACTTATCATTTTGCCACTCGACCATTGTTTTGCACATGTGGCAGGTTTCTATAGTTTTATGGCAATGGGGGCGAGTGTCGGTACGGTGCAGAGCGGGAAAACGGGTGTGGAAACCCTGAAAAATATCCCGATCAACATTAAAGAACTAAAGCCGAACCTGCTACTCAGCGTGCCGGCCCTGGCCAAGAGCTTCAAGAAGAATATAGAGACCGGTGTCCGCAGCCAGGGACCGATAGTGGGTTGGTTGTTCAATACGGCGTTAAAAATGGCTTATTCGTACAATAAAGAAGGCTATAACAAGGGACAGGGGCTACAGAAACTGAAGAAACCGCTGTTGGATCTTTTCGATAAAATCATTTTTTCCAAAGTGCGTGAGGGTTTCGGTGGCGAACTGGAATTCTTTATCGGCGGCGGAGCATTGCTGGATATCGATTTGCAGCGATTCTTTTATGCTATTGGCATTCCTATGTTCCAGGGGTATGGATTGAGCGAAGCAACCCCGATTATCTCGTCGAACGGCATGAAAAACCATAAGTTGGGCTCGTCGGGCTATCTGGTGAAACCCCTTGAGTTGAAAATTGTGGATTCCGACGGAAATGCATTGCCCAATTTCGAGAAAGGAGAAATCATTATTAAAGGCGAAAACGTGATGGTCGGCTATTACAAAAATGAAACAGCCACCGAGGAAACGGTTGTTGATGGTTGGTTGCATACCGGCGATATGGGTTACATGGATAACGACGGATTTTTGTATGTGGTTGGACGTTTCAAGAGCCTGTTGATATCCAGCGACGGTGAAAAATACAGTCCGGAAGGCATTGAAGAGGCGCTGTCCGATAATTCTCATTTTATTGAGCAGGTATTGCTTTACAACAGCCAGAACCCATACACCTCGGCGTTAGTTGTAGCCAATAAAGAAGGGTTGAAACGTTATGTACACCGCAAGAAACCCAACTTGGACTGGAATTCCACAGAAGCCAAAGAGCTGGCATTAAACAAGCTTCAACGCGAAATAAATGAATACCGAAAAGGTGGAAAGTACGAAGGCATGTTTCCCGAACGATGGTTGCCCGCTGCGGTGGCGTTAATAGGTGAACCGTTTACCGAGCAAAACGGACTGGTAAACAGTACCATGAAAATTATGCGCGGCAAAGTGGAGGAACGTTATGCCGAACGCATTGAATCGTTGTATGCAACGGGAGCAAAAGAGATTGTGAACAAAGAGAATATTGAGGCCATTTCGTAAGAAAAGAATGTTTTTAATCTGGGTCTCGCGATTTGGAAATATTTCCTTCGGTCATGACCGTTGCTTCTCGAAACCTGTTTGCACTATTTGACAAAAATGCTCAAATGAACTACGTGTAACCAAATTATTGAAATATGAAAAAAATACTTGTATTACTTGTAGCAGTCATGCTTCTCAGCCCTGTCGCGAAAGCCCAAACGGCTTCGACTGAACTGGGTGTAGGGCTGCGCTTCCAGAAAACAGAGAAACTCTATTGGGAGAACGGAGTAGGGCTGGATTATACCTCCGACTTCCTGCTGAAGAAACACATTCACCTGAAAATGAGTTATGCCAGCAGCCGGTTTGGCAGTGCCATGATCGGGAATGCAGTACGGCAGGATAATATTCTGGTGGGAGCAGACTGGCGTTTCAGGCCGCAGAAACCGTTACAGATTTTTGCCGGGCTGAACACCGGATTTTTTCATGCCGATATGGAAAATTCCACTTTTGCTGTGCTGCCGCATAATTCGCTGCTATTGTCCGGTGAGGCCGGATTGTTCTATAAGTTTAAATTCCCCTTGGCAGCAAGTTTTTCGGCGGGTTACAACCTGATAACCGGCAATGGGGTTGCAGGTCCCGGAACGTTGTTCCCTGTGTTTTACCAATTGAGTGTTTTGTACTATATAAAACCAGAGGCAAGCAGTAAGAGGTAAGTAGTAAGTAGGGACGGTTGAAAAACCTCATGACAAATAAACCGTTAAAGAAACAATTATGACAATGAAAAAGAATATAATAAATTTCGTTTTGCTGGTAATCTCCGCTTTGGTTGTTTCGTGCAACCCGACGCCTGATATAAGTGACAATATGCTCGATAGTGGCCAGGTTTCGTATGCGATTCCAGATTCGCTTCAAAAGCATTTGGTGTCGGAATATCTCAGCAGTCCAACCTCGATTCAAAAAAATACCCCTGTAATTATTGCAGCCCACGGGTACACGGCCACTACTTTCGAATGGGATGAACTGAGGCATTATGCCGATTCTGCGAAAACATTTTACGTTTCGCAAGTGCTGCTTGGTGGACATGGAAGGAGTTATGCCGATTTTAAAAAAGCGACATGGGAAGACTGGCAAAGCTCTGTGAAAGAAGAATACCGTAAGCTGGACAGTCTCGGTTTTACGAAAATTTATTTGGCAGGTTCTTCTACAGGTGCGCCACTTATCATTAATTTGCTGAAATCGAATTTCTTTGCCGGATATAATGCAAGGCCAAAAGGAATTTTTCTGGTCGATCCGATTATTGTTTCGTCTAACAAAACCCTTACAATGGTTGGGTTGTTGGGGCCGGTGTTGGGTTATACCACCGTGGAACTCCCAACGGGCGAGCAGGGCAAATGGTACGTTTATCGTCCTCAGGAGACTTTGAAAGAGCTGATGAAACTGATTGACTTAACCCGGCGGGACCTGGAAAAAGGAATTAATCTGCCCGATAATTTGTATGTAAAAGTGTATAAAAGCAAAATCGACGATGTTGCAGACCCGGTAAGTGCGTTGCTTATTTATAAAGGGTTGAAGTACGATTGGACTTTGTATAAAAGTATAGATGTGGAAATGGTGGATTCCAAACTTCATGTTTTTACCCGCCTGGATGGCAGGGATGTGGTTGCAGCTCACGACCGCATGTTGCAATACAAGGCTTTTAAGGAAATGGAAGCGAAAATGAAAGAATGAGTAGTCCTACTTTACCAAATTGTAACATAATCATTTTTTGTCGATAGTATATTTTATTATGGTAAAGTAGAAGTAGTATTAAATATTTTAAACAGTCCGAAATAAATCCTATTCCGGACTGTTTAGTTTTATAATGTTTCTGTAATAATGGCTGCAATTTTCTCCAGGTAAACCACATCAGTTTCATCAAGCACATCGTATCGTTCACTGTCTACATCCAGCACGCCGGCTACTGCTCCGTTCTTATCAAATACCGGCACAACAATTTCCGACACCGAACTGCCGCTGCAGGCAATATGTCCGGGGAATGCTTCCACATCGGGTACAAGCAGGCTTTTGGCTTCTTTCCAGGCCGTTCCGCAAACGCCTTTCCCCAGTCTGATACGCGTACAGGCAATGGGTCCCTGAAAAGGCCCGAGAACCAGTTCTCCGTTCTTTATCCAATAAAAACCAACCCACCACCAGCCGAAAGTTTCGCGGAGTGCCGCTGTTATATTCGCCAGATTGGCAACCAGATCTGCTTCTCCGGTTGTTAGAGCGGCCAGTTGTGGCAGCAACGTTTCGTATTTTTCTGTTTTTCCTGCTTCAGGTGCAATAAACAATTCTTCTGACATGGTGTTTTTTTATTGCAAAGTTAGTGTTTTGATTTTATTTCTGATTCATGTAAGATGTTGAATATAAAACCATCATTATTAATATATCGTTGTTGTTTTGTCTGATTGACGAATTTTATCGAAAAACAATAAAATAATTTGGTTAATTCGAAAATAATACTTTCCTTTGCAACTCAAAAATTAGTTTAATTTTTATAATCAAAAATCGTAGAAAGGATTTTACTTCTACTTTCGGGATAATTCTTCAGATTTCAACTCATAAAACAATTATTAGAAATGAAAACAAACCTTCTCAGACTTTGCTCTTTCTGTTTTGTGGTCTTAATGGCGATAAATTTAAGCGCCCAGGATTTTCAACCACTTCCCTTTGATCCGAAAGTACGTTATGGAAAACTGGACAACGGGCTTACGTACTATATCCGCGCTAACAAAGAACCGAAACAACGGGCTGAGTTTTTTATTGCCCAGAATGTAGGTGCTATTCTTGAGAATGATAATCAGAATGGGTTGGCTCACTTCCTGGAACATATGGCTTTTAACGGAACTAAAAACTATCCGGGGAAAGGAATTATCAACTATTTTGAAAAAATAGGCGTAAAATTCGGCGCCAATATCAATGCGTACACGTCGCTTGATGAAACAGTCTACAATCTTTCGGATGTGCCTACAACTCGCGATGGAATTATCGACAGTGCTTTGCTGGTGCTTCACGACTGGTCGAGTTTCATTACGTTGGATGGAACTGAAATAGATTCAGAACGTGGTGTAATCCGCGAGGAATGGCGTACCGGTGCCGGTGCCGACCGCCGCATGTGGAAAGAATCCAATAAACAGAAATATCCGGGGTCGCAATATGCCAAGCGCGATGTAATTGGCGATACTGCCATTATCAATAACTTTGCCCACCAAACTATTCGCGATTATTATAAAAAATGGTATCGTCCGGATTTGCAGGCTATTTTGATTGTTGGTGACATTGATGTGGACAAGGTAGAAGCAAAAGTAAAAACCATGTTTGCAGATATTCAGAAGAAAAGTAATGCGGGGGAGCGTCCGGTTTATCCAATTCTGGACAACGAACAACCCATTTTATCTGTAGTAAAAGATCCCGAAGCACGTATGACCCGCATTGGACTGGAATATAAACACGACAAACTTCCTGCAGAAGTAAAAATGTCGATTAACGGTTATGTAATCGGTACTGCCAATTCGCTTATTGGCAGTATGATCGGGAATCGTTTTGAGGAAATTACCCAGCAGGCTGATGCTCCGTTTGTAGGAGCTTATGCTTATTACGGGGAATTGGTAAAATCGAAAGATGCATTTCAAATGCTTGCCGTTCCCAAAGAAGGACAGGAGCTTGCGGGGTTGAATGCCTTGTTGCTTGAAGCTGAGAAAATCAAGCGTTTCGGGTTTACTAATTCTGAATTGGAACGTGCCAAAACCGATTTACTGAAGAGAGTAGAAAAAGCATACAACGACCGTGAGAATCAGAAAAACAGCGATTTGGTACAGGAATACGTCCGCAATTTCCTAACCCAGGAAGTGATTCCGGGAATTGAGTGGGAATACCAGACTTTGCAGGCTGTACTTCCGAAATTGCCGTTGGAAATGGTAAACCAACTGGCCAAGTCGTATGTAACCGACAACAACCTGATTGTTTCGATTACAGCTCCGGACAAAGAAGCCGTAAAAATACCGACAAATGAGCAAATCCTTGCTTCCGTTGAAACAGCTAAGAAAGCTGAGCTGACTGCCAAGGCCGAAGAAATTATGAATAAGCCGTTGATTAAAAAAGCTCCTAAAGCAGGAAGAGTTAAAAAAACAACTGAAAATGCATTGCTTGGAACCACTGAATGGACATTGAACAACGGTGTGAAAGTAATTTTAAAACCAACAAAGTTCAAACAGGATGAAATTCTGATGACCGCATTCAGCGAAGGTGGCTTGTCGAAGGTGCAAAATCCGGCCGATTTGGTTTCGGGAACATTGGCTGCAACCATTGTGAACAACAACGGGTTGGGTGAATATAATTCAGTGGAGTTGGGGAAAATCCTCACTGGGAAAATCGCTTCTGTGAATCCTGGCATTGACTCTTATGATGAAGGTTTTTCCGGTAATTCTTCCGTTGCCGATTTCGAAACCATGTTGCAGTTGATTTACCTCGGATTCACTGCGCCGCGGAAAGATGATAATGCTTTTAAAGCCTTAATGAATAACTTCCGGGCAGGGTTGGCCAACAGCGCCAGCGATCCGCGAAAGGCTTTCTCCGATTCTATCGGCGTAACGGTTGCCAATCACAACCCACGTACTGTAATTTTGAATTTAAAGTCGTTGGATTTGATTGACCAGGATAAAGCATTGGCTATTTATAAAGAGCGTTTTGCAGTTCCTGCCGACTTTACTTTTATCTTCACCGGAAATGTAGATCCAAAAAATGAGGCTGTAAAATCGGCCATTTGCACTTACCTGGGCGGATTGAAATCGAAAAAAGGAGGAGAGAAATTCACGGATAACAATATCCGCAAACCAAAAGGAAAAGTGGAAAATGATTTCACGAAAGAAATGAAAGTGAAGAAAGCTTCGAACTTTATTTTGTATAGTGCAACCATGCCGTTCAATGTTACCAACCGCACTACAGTTACGGCTATCGGAAGTATCCTGAACATGCGATACCTCGAAAGTATCCGCGAAAAAGAAGGCGGTTCGTATGGTGTTGGCGTTCGTGGCAGCATGAACAACACACCGGTTGAAGAAGCCACTTTGATGATGCAATTTGATACAGACCCCGTGAAACAAGCAAAATTAATGGGAATTATTCACGCCGAAGTTGCTGAGATCGTTGCTAACGGCCCACGTGTGGACGACTTGCAGAAAGTAAAGGAAAATATGCTGAAAAAATATACCGAAGATACAGCTCAAAACGGCTGGTGGTTAAGTGCACTTGAACGCTATTATCAGGATAACCTGAACCTGGTTGCCGAATATAAAACAGCTGTTGAGGCTCTGACTCCGCAATCAATCCAGGCGACCCTGAAAGATATTGTTTCGCAGGGTAATGTGCTCGAAGTGGTTATGAAACCGGCCGAATAAAATCAAAACCTATAAAAAATTGGAAGCATACTGAAAAGTAGCTTCCATTTTTTTTATAAATTGTTAATTATTAGCTGTGTATTTTGCGGATATGTTTTTGAATGAGTAAAGTTGGCGGAATTGTCGAAGGATAGCAGATCCTAGTAGCAGACCGAAACTTTTTAGCATATAATGCGCATATCACACGATGTAATCGTGCGGCAGCAAGTGGAGTTAAATTGAAGAAAAACAATTGTTTACAATGGCTTAATATAAACTTTATAAATAAATTTTTATGAAAAACTTCTTTTTTGCGGTGTTATTTTTAGTTGCTTGTTTTAGTTTGCAAGCTCAAGAACAAGGTAGAGTGCGTTTTGCAGGGAATATCGGATACTGTATGCCAACTCTTGGGGCTGGAATGTCGATTGATTTGTTGGATGTCCGCTACAATATCCTCGATAACCTGAATGTGGGTGTAAAATTGGGTGGTGCATTTATGGTGCGTGATATGAGTGGGTTAAGTTCAACAACTGCAAGTGCAACTATGCATGTAAATTCAAATGTAATGCTTGTCGGCGATTATTACTTTCATAAGGGTAGAAGTATTTTTGCTCCATTTGTAGGAACCGGACTTGGCTCTTTCAGTATATATGACATCAATATGCAAGTTGATCCATCACAATCAGTGAGCTATACATATAGCGAACTGCCTTTATCTGCACGAACTGTTGGTGCTGCTATTCGGGGCGGATTTGAATTAGGCCGACTCCGCTTAGCAATGGAATATTATATGATTCCCCGGACAAAAATGTACGATGCAGCTGATATTATGCAAGTAGTAGGGACTTCGGCCAACAGTTACCTGACAATTAATTTAGGCTTTTACTTTGGAGGAGGTAGATGGCGCAGAAAAATATAATTATCAAATAAACCTGATAAAAAAATGGAAGCATACTGAAAAGCGTGCTTCCATTTTTTTATTTATTAATTAACGTGAGTTCGATATAAGCCCAAATCGCAACCCATTATTAGACACCAGCATAATGAAAAAATAAGGGTGAGATTTGGTGTAGATCCCTCAATAACTACTAAGGGTTTCAACAAAATTAGGTTTTTAGATATGCTTGCCCCCTTAGTAGAAATTCAATCCAGACACAACAAACCCTTATTTCCATATTGTATAGGGTTTTAGAATTAATGCAAACAAAAATCTTATATCGAACTCACGTTAATTAATCAACTGTCCATTATCCATTGTCAACTGTCCATTGTCACATTGTTTTCTCCGCCAATACCAATCGTATTCCCAACCCGATCTTTGTTTCCAGTTCTATTTGGTTATCCTTTTGCAGGTATTTACGCAGATTGCTGACAATGTTATTCAATGAACCTTCTTTTATTTTCGGGTTCTTTTTTTCGCTCCACACCATCTCAATAATGGCATTGCGGCTGATGAATTTACCGGGGTTTTTGCAGAGGATAGTGAGCACTGCCGACTCATAATTGTTCAGGTGGATATTACCGCAATCGTACTTCAACGACCGTTCAATGGGTGAAAAAGTGAAATGCCCAAACCTGAACGATTGTTCCCGTGCTTGGGTGGCCAGCATTTTTTCGATGCGTTTGCTCACTTCCATCAAGCGGTAGGGCTTACGCACATAATCGGAATTGCCTATGTTGAAACCCGTTTCCAGGTCTTCGTTTTCTTCGCGCGAGGTGGTAAAAAGGATAGGCACCTTGCTCACGGCTCGTATCTCTTTGCTGATTTCAAAGCCATCTTTTTCTTCGTTCAGCATTACATCCAACAATACAATGTCCGGTTCGAAAGTGTGTAGCTCTTCCATTGCCTTTTCACCACTGGTGAGGTAGTGCACCTCGTATTTCTGCGATTGCAGGGCACCCTGAAGGGTTGTGCCGAGGTTGACGTCATCTTCTATTATTAAAATCCGCTTCATATGTAAATTGTTATTTGTTCGCTTCGCTAACGTTATTACTCACTTTGTCGGGTTACTGGCATCGGCACTACAAATAACAACGAAGCGAATAACGCCCGCAGGGTAAATGTTAAAGTCAATAACGCCGCAGGCAAAGTTCTTTATTCCGGCAACAGTACGCTAAATTCGCTCCCTACGCCCTCCCGGCTGGTTGTTTCCACGGTGCCCCGGTGTTTTTCCACGATTGTTTTCACGTAGTTGAGTCCAATGCCGTAGCCGTTTATCTTTTTGTTTTCGGTATGAGCCCGGCTGTATTTATCAAAAATCCCCGGCAGTTTGTCGGCCGGTATGCCAAAGCCGTTGTCCTTTATCGAAACCGCAATACTATTCCCCGTTTTACGAACGTTGATTAGTATCTGTACTTCGGCGCCAGAGTATTTTATGGCATTATCAATCAGGTTGGCAAAGCACTGCGCCAGTAAACGCCTGTCGCCCATAACTGTTAGGGTATCTGTTTCATAGCTGGTTTGTATTTCCACCTTTTTAACCGGCGAACTTTCAAAGCGCCCCTTAAGTTCTTCCACCATTTGCCGGAGGTTTATCGGTTCCCGGTTGAGTGTAAGCAGCCCTTCTTCCACTTTGGCTAACGCCACAATCATGGTGATGGTATCGTTCAGTTCCGAGGTGGCATTCATCGATTTGTTCACCAGCATCTCGTGCTGTTGCGGGTCCGTACCCGGCATGGCCAGGCAGTCCAGGTTAAAGGTAAGGCTAGCCACAGGGCGTTTCAGCTCATGGGCAATGGTTCCCAAAAACTCATTTTTAAAAGCCACCAATTGCTTCTGCCGGGCCAATATCTTTATCAGCAGCCGGAAGGCCAGCATGCAAATAATAGCCAGTGCCAACGAACTGAGTAACATCAAACTCATCCGTTTGATAATAATAGCAAAGGGATTGATAAGTACCAGCTGAAGTGCTTTCTTGTTTATAATATCTATTGTAAGATATTTAGATGAGATGTGGAAAAGTGATGAGGTTATGGCGTTCGAATTTGATTTTTCAATTTCTCTTCCTGTGGTTGGTTCAACCATTTTAACCAGGTACCGGGTGTTAATGTCTCGCGACTTGAGTACTAAGCCGGTTAAACTATCAAGTTGCTGTATCTTAATAGGAATTTTATTACTAATATGAATATTGATTGCTAAATCAACTAATCCCAATACATTATCGGTATAGTCGCTTCTTTTCCTGAAGTCATAAGTTGTTGTTTTATTGTTAATAACGGCTGGCGCAGTAGTAATGGAATTCTCTCCTTTGATATTCTTATATAATTTACGTCGTAATTCCAGATCTTTTTTGAAAGCCTCTTCAATTATTGTATCCGATTCGCGAATCAAAGAAGCACGCGTGGTCTGAAAATAATCAAATACCAAATAGGCCTGGGTGGTAAATATGAGTAACAGGCATATAGTGGCTATGTATGTAATCTGTTTGGTAGACATATATTTAATTTTCGATTGTCTGTATTCAAAAAATAACTCTTAAAAAATTAGAGTTGCCTGCTCAAATTCCGATCGAATCTCACAAACTTCTCACATGTATCTTAAACTCCTTTGCTGCCTGAGATTCCAGACCTCTTCTTTTGCCAAAAGTACAAAAAAAACATCAGCCAACTTGTCTGTTTAGTTAAACACCAGCTAATTAACGAATTTTCTGTACATTTCTTAACGTTTAGTTAAGAATTATTACGTGAAATATGAGAAGCTTGTGAGAACTTTGGTAGAAGCCTGTGAGAAAATGTTAAGAGAGAAAGCTATATTATTGCAGCATCATTAATCTCTAAAAAACAATTGATATGAAAAGAGTAAAAAAAGATGCTGCCAGTTTCCAACAATTGGGAACTGCAAAAATGAAAAAAGTGAGAGGTGGCGAATTTATTGAAGTTTTAGCGCCCGATGGCTCAAAAATTAAAATTGAGATTTAGATCATTTTCAGGTTAGGAAAAGTTAGTATAGTGAACCAACTTCCTTGACAAGTCCGGTAAACAGGGTGATAGCTGTTTACCGGATAAGTCATAAAAAGCTGAAGACCAACTTAAAGCCTTTTCAGATATAAAACAACTCTCCCGCAGCAATAGTAGGATTATTTCAACCCTGAAACAACTCTCCCACTATAACAGGAGATCTTTTTCAACATTGAAATAACTCAGCCACGGAGGTGGGAAAGTTATTTTACCCTTGAAACAACTCTCCCACGGCAATAGGAAGAGTTATTCAACCCTGAAACAACTCTCCCACGGTGGTAGGAAAGGATTTTCAACCTTGAAATAACTCTCCTGTTAATTTGCGATAAGACATTAAATTACCCTTAAATAATAACTTTAAAATTACTTTTTTATGAAAGGCAATCTTGCACAATTAAGTACTAAAGACCTGGCTGCACTTAGCCAACGCACCATTACCATTTCCGACGAACCAAGTTTCGCGGTAGTAAAAGACAATCCCCTGCTGGCAGTAGTAAAATCGGTATACGGCGAATACGATGCTGTGTACACTAAAAAAGCTTTCAGCGGTAAAAGCGATTTGCTTCTTGAAGCCGACCACAAGCGTGATACTCCTTTTGGAGGGTTCAAATTTATCTTGCTCGGGCATATCAAAGTGAGCAGCTCGGCCTACCAGCAGGATGCTAAAGATATTTATGCAATTATCGAAAAATACGGCATTGACCTGGACCGTTACAAGTGGGCTGAAGAAACCGCTCAGCTGAAAAAACTCATTGAAGAGCTGGATAAACCCGAAAATGTTGCCAAAATAGAACGCATGCAGCTCACCGCAGTTGTGACCCAAATCAAAGAGGCACATGCTGCATTCGAAAGGCTATTTAACGAGGTGGCCGGCGAAAACTCCCTGCTGCGTACCATGGAATCGGCCTCATCGTTCCGTAAAACCCTCGAAACTGCATTACGCAACTACCTCAGTGTGGTAAAAGCCATGAATTCACAGCCGGGCTGGAAAGAACTCTATGCCAAACTGGACGAAGTGGTAAAAGCAGCTAACAATGGCAGGCAAACTGCTCCGAAAACCGAAACTATTACAACCGAAGCTAAATGAAAAATGAGTGGCTCCTTTCCCCAGCTGCGTAAGCAGGCGGGGAGGGGAGTTTTTTTGAACAAAAGAAATAATGATAAAGCTTTATGAAAAAAATCGTTGGACAAGTAATATCTAAATCAACAGGAATAGTTTATTCTGTAAAATGGAATGTTGATAGTCATGAATCATGGATTCAAAGCAAAGGATTTTGGCAACAGGTCTGCACAGAGGTAAGAAGTGCGGAAGATGCTATTAGTTGTGCACAAAGGTTTATTGACGGTCAATCGGATATATTTTAAACAATAAATATAGAATATTATGAAAGAAGAAAAAGAAGAAAAACAACTCAATCTTATTAGTTTGAAATTTTCAGTAACTGGAAATCCTATTATGATAGACAATGTGAACATTAATCAACCATTACTAGTGTCAGTGCAAAAAGCCCTTGAAAAAGCTGGTAATACCAGACCTGTTGAAGATTACGAGGTCTTGTATAATAATGTAATTCTAGACATTAATCAGAAAGTGGAAACATTTGGCTTGCTTGAGAGCGCTGTGTTAATGGTTAGCCTTAAAACTGGTCAAGGTGGAAAATAATACGAGCAATCAGTATGTTGATCCAGAAGTGACATTGACGAAGTTCGAAGCAGAGTTTCAGGCTTTCAAAAGAAATGAGGATACCTATAGAGCAATGGGGGTGGTATTTTTAAAAAGGACACCTGACTCAGCAAATTTTTTATTTTCTGTCCCTCATATTATACCTCAACCAATTGCTTTTGGAGTAAAAATAGATTATAAAAATTGGGACGCTGAACCCCCGTCTATCCAATTTATTGACCCCTTTTCTGAAAGACCCCTGAGTTTCAATGAGGTTAAGATAGGATTTTTTCAAAAAACAGGTGTAGATCCGTTTGGCCAGCCAATACTAATTAATCTTTTGCAGCAATCAGAACCTCCATTTATCTGTATTCCCGGAGTAAAGGAGTATCATGATCACCCAGCACATTCAGGTGATTCTTGGTTTTTGCATAGACAACAGGGTGAAGGAGAACTTTGTACCATTATAGAACAGCTATATAAACATTCAGTCGCATTAGCTGGAGGCTATAATATCCAATTAAACTTCAATATTGTAGGAATTAATCCGGATTTAAATAAATTGGTAAGATGATAGGATTATTGGATATTCAAGAAGTCTTTATTAAACAGACCCATATTGAAGAGGCTTATGATTTTCTTCAAGAGGCAGGAAATGAAGGGTATGAAGCAATGGCATTGTTTGCAGGTAGTCTTATAAATGAAACTAGTTTTGAAGTTAAAAAAGTAATTATTCCCATCCAAACGAGCTATATTTTAGAAGAAGGTCTGATGTACGCAATTGACAGAAACGAGCTTCATCGACTGAATACCTGGCTTTATGAGAATAAGCTCAGATTGATAGCTCAGATTCATAGCCATCCAACAGAAGCATATCATTCTGAAGCGGATGATAGATTTCCTGTTGTTGATATATATGGAGGAATATCTATTGTAGTTCCTGATTTTGCAGAGGGAAAAATTGATTTGGGTGCTTGGGCTATTTATCGTCTTTCAATGAATAAAACGTGGGATAGATTATCACATAAGCAAGTACATAATTTATTTCAAATAATAGATTAATATGGCATTAGCTAAATACTTCTCTAAAAACTTACTAGCAATAAACAGATTAGTCAATACTTCGCCTGACTTCTTATCTGAAAAGCTCAATAAGATTGTTATCTCGATTGCTTTTGACGAAAATGCGCTATCTACTTATGAAGGTCAATGCAGCATTGATATGCTTATTAGATTAATGGCTCGTTTTTATCCACAACTTTCTTTTGTTGACTTATCTCGTAAAAATGAATCTCGTAAAAATGAATTTGAAAAGTTGGCAAAGTCGATAAATGCCAATATTGAATTACTTGATGAATCAATTGTACCAGCTGTATCAATTGTTGTCGGATATACTACAAAACTTGATGAAATCAAAGGTCAAAGAATATTTATTGGCTCTAATAATTGGATTTCAAAATATTCCATGACAAAGATTCAAGATTATAGCGAACATAAAAACCCTTTTGGGGCAGGAGTCGCTTCTTGTGTAGCAGCTTCCAATGTTTTTAGAATTGTTTTTAGTGATATACTCCAATATGAGAATGTTGATAATGAATTTTTGTTGTCTACTTTTTCATTGACTGAAGAGCTTGAAGATAATAATCCGTTAATTTCTAGTCTTGAATTTGATGATTTAATGATTGTTGGTGTTGGTGCAATTGGGAATGGTACAATCTGGGCATTGTCAAAGATTCAAGATGTTAAAGGTGAGATCCATTTAATCGATAATGAAACCGTTTCCCTATCAAATCTACAGCGATATATCTTATTTGATGAAGATAATGAGAACATGGATAAGGTCGAACTTGCTGCTGGTAGGTTTGAACAATTAGGATTAAGTATTCAACCATTCAAAGGAACTTGGGCTGAATATGTGAATAATCGACAAACTTGGGATTTTAATTGTCTTGCTGTAGCTATAGATAATGAAAAAGATAGAATCTCCATACAAAGTTCATTACCGAGATATATTTTTAATGCATTTACAGAGCCTCAATCAATAGGTATTAGCCGCCATAAGGACTTTGTGAATGATCCTTGTCTGGCTTGTTCATACATTCCAACAAAACAACGGAAAAGTTATATTCATGAAGTTGCAGACAATTGTAATATATCTCAGCATTCAGAAATGGTGAAAGATTATTATAACTTAAGGAAAACAGTTGATGATATTTGGCCTCCGAAGTACAATGAAAGTTTATTGATGGTTATTGCAAATGCGAATAGAATAGCTATTGAAGACTTAAACCACTTTAAGGGAATGCAAATCCAGCAATTTTACTCAAGCTTTGTCTGCGGCGGTGTTGTCTTAACGTTATCTCAAGTCGATAATAATATACAGAATGTTGATGCACCTCTTGCATTTCAATCTGCTTTGGCAGGTATTTTATTGGCTGCGGAAATTGTCAAGCATTTTAATTTTCCTCAATTAAAACAACAAGCTAAGACAGATTTTTATCATTTGGGCAGTATTCAAAAAGGATTGAACCCTTATCATAGGACAATGGCTAAAGATACAACGAATCGATGCTTTTGTCGTGATGAAGATTTCATAAGACGATTTTATACCAAATGGAAAACAGACTAATCAAGTACCGGCAGGTCGCCCGGCTTCCGCGCGATTGTATTGTGAGGGGAAAATAATAGCTGTTTTACATAGTGCCATATGATATAACCTGTGGCAGAGCTAGGCAATTTAAGACTTGATTCAATACTCAAAATTATATTTAATAAATCGGATTGGATGTTATGGGGAAATTAAAAGTTTATACGGACGAAAGTTGTTTAAATGAACAATTTTTAGGCTATGGTGGCATTTTTATCAAAGAAGAGTTCTATAATGAATTAGAAACGTTATTGCAAGAATATGCAGTTAATAATGGCTTTGAAGGCAGAGAGTTCAGTTATAAGAAATGTAGACAACCGGTCATTGACAGATATATAGGTGTAATAAATGTATTTTTTGATTTTCTGATAACAAAATATAGGGCTGGTAATGGTTGGGTAGCAGATTTCAGATGTTTAATAGTAAATACTCGTACAAATCCTATTCAGCTTACTGAAAAAACATGGGAAGAAGGTTTCTACAAGTTTTATTTTCATTTTATTACCAGAAGTTTATTTAATATTACTAGAAAATATGATACTGTATTTGAACTCAATGTTGCAGATAAAACTGACAGTTATAAATTCAGAACAGAAGTATTGCAAATAGTCACTTCAGGTGCATTGAAAGGTCATTATGGAAATCAATGCATCGTAAATGAAATTAAGAGAGACAGCCCTAAGCAATCTAGAGTGCATCAATTAGCAGATGTATTATTGGGATGTGTTACCTATCGTTTCAATAACAAAAGCAATGAAAATAAAGAAGATCTAGTGCAACACATTGAAAAAAGGATTGGAACAAAATTAGATATTGACTTTAAACCCAAAGATAGTCCAATAAATGTTTGGGGATGGACATCTAAAGGTCAAAAAAGATGGGTTGAAGGTGCTTCTGGTTTCGTCGGACTTTAATTTATCTTTTTAACCTCAGTTCGGCGTAGCGTAGTTGGCGCAGGTTGTTCGGCATAGCTTGCAGCTATGTCGCAGCTAAAAGCAAGGCTTTGCCTTGCATATTCAGAATCAGAAAAAGGCCTCTGTTCGGCGTAGCGTAGTTGGCGCGGGTTGTTCGGCATAGCTTGCAGCTATGTCGCAGCTAAAAGCAAGGCTTTGCCTTGCATATTCTGAATCAGAAAAAGGCACAAGCAATTGTGTCTTTTTCTGTTAGAAAAAAGGATTATATTTGCAATTAATATTAAAAGCAGGAGCTTTTATTCTAGCTTTGACATAGCTGCAAGCTATGCCAAACATCGGGTGCCGGATTATATATACGCTACACCGAACGGGGGAATATAAAAGAGAATGGGATTCATATGACTATAGTTCTGGGCTTCCTTGGCCAAAATACCCCCGTGCTAATTATGTAAGTAACCGAACATGGAGATTTTATGATGAACCTTCATTAGACTATTATAAAAATGGAGATTATTTTCACGGTATAATCTATATTTTCAATCCATCAGAAAATATTCTTAGATTGGAATGGGGATGGAAAATAATTAACAATCAAGCGCAAATAGAATATCTAAACACACATTACTATAAATGAAAAGAATAATAACAGTTCCTCTATTCGCTTTTTTGGTAATGACGGCTATAGCGAAGGAATCTCAAGTTTTAAGTTTAAATGTCTCAAAAATTTATCTAACACAAGTTAAAAATATTGAAGATAAATTGAGACCTTACCATATTGAATTTCATTTAAAAAATGAGAGTAATGATAATCCTATATGTTTTTGGAACATGAGTTGCAGTTGGTGCACACATTTTGTTTTTGCTAATGAAAACTTATACATGTTATTCTCATGTAAAAGTAATGCTCCTCTAAGATACCTTATACTTCCTAAAATGAATATAAAATATGAGGGAATAATTGTATCACCAACCCCACTAACTCAAAATGAAATGAAAAATTTACAAGTGGGGTTCATATTTTGTGATGCATTAAAATTTACTTATGAAGATTATTTGGAACTAAGGCACGGGAAATGGGATGTTATCGGCTATTCGTCATATATTAAAAAACCTTTAATTGTTTGGAATATTGGAGTTGAAAATAATCTTAGAAGAACCCAGTCCTCGTGGATATGCCATAATCATTAAATGAGTAAGGTAATGTGTCAGATTTGGCGTTGGTATCATAATGGCTTAAAAACCAATAAAAATCTATACAAACGAAATAGGAGATGGTGGGTATATGCCTGCCATTTTCTATATTAATAGCAAATAACAGATAATAGTACTACTTTAGTAGCCGAATACAGTTACGATGCGTGGGGACGCATGAGGAATGTAACCAATTGGCAGGTTTATGCACAAGGTACGCAGCCGGCTATGAACTTTGGAGGACGTGGATATACCGGGCATGAACAGTTGAATGGCTTTGGATTGATTAATATGAATGCCCGGTTGTACGATCCTGTATTGGCCAGATTCTTAGCTCCCGACCCATTAGTAGGTTCCGGTATGACGAATGATTTCAATCGGTATATTTACTGCCGGAATAATCCATTAATGTATACTGATCCGAGTGGAGAGTCTTGGAAGAGTTTCTGGCAGGATTTTGGAAATGCGTTTGTGCGTGATTTTAAACGAACTTTTGGAGGAATTGATGGATTTGAAATAGGCTTTAGCTCCGGGGGAGGAGGTTTTATGCATGCAACAAGGGGTGGCGCTCCATTTGGGTCTTCAGTTAATTACAACTGGAAACAGCAGAAAAATGTTGATTACAACCAAATTGTGAGCCAAGCTGCTTATGAGGGGATTAATAG
>Ga0079306_1000497_pt1 | contig 35797 bp, 30 predicted proteins | sample Methanotroph_Enr_FD_79181 | JGI IMG/M metagenome (GOLD analysis project Ga0079306, IMG submission 79181) | Enriched soil microbial communities from Old Woman Creek wetland in Ohio, USA - Methanotroph_Enrichment_5 | ecosystem: Environmental > Terrestrial > Soil > Wetlands | place: USA: Ohio... | reverse complement strand
TGCCAAATAGGCAAGTCGGCGATCCGGAGTTACACCGCTCCTATCCTCAGGCGTTGTCTTTCTCCGTATTCTCCGTATTCTCCGTATTCTCCGTATTCTCCGTATTCTCCGTATTCTCCGCGTCTGCCGTGTCGCCAGGGCCGACCCAGTTTCTGCCCTTATAAATCCTGAGCTTTTCAGCGCTGTATTGCCCATCCTCATTCCGCACCATCATGGGCGGTTCCACCCTCAGTTCTCCGACGCGACCTTTCGCCAGTTCCACCAGAAACATCCGCGCCGCAGCGGTGCTGCTGCCGTGCACCATGCGCAGCCTGAGTACGCCGAGCTTTTGCTGAGCCGCTTGGACCAGCAGCTCCGGGAGCCGGCAGGTGTGGTAGATGAAGCAGATGCGCCCCGACGGCTTCACCAGGTACTTGGCCGCGGCCAGGAAATCGGCGAGCGTCGCGCTGGTCTCGTGGCGTGCGTCGTCCCGCCCCGCACGCGGGCTCACCTTGCCGGTCCCGGGGCGGCGGTACGGAGGATTAGAGACCACCAGGTCGAAGCTGTCGACCGGAAAGCGCGCCTTAAGCGATATCACATCCTCCGAGACGACGTCCACGCGCCCCGCGAGCTGATTCAGCTCGACATTGCGCGCGGCGATATCCGCCATGACCGGTTGGAACTCGATGGCGGTCACGGAGCAGGATTCTTCCAGCCGCGACAGGAGCAGCGGGATGATGCCACAGCCGGTGCCGAGATCGACCGCCCGCTCACCCGGTCGCACCCCGGCGAAATCCACCAGGAGCAGCGGGTCGACCGAAAACCGGTAGCCGTGCCGCGGCTGGATGATGCGCAGACCGTAACCGGTCAGATCGTCCAAAGTCTCCAGCTCGCTTATTTCACAGTTTGTTGCCATACCTTTGGTATCCTTCCACTCACAGGCAACCGGACTTTTCCAGAATTGCATCTCCCAAAGCCCCATAACGTCCTTGAGTAACCATATCACCCAGTGGTATAGTCATGATCATAAAGACCAGAAAGTTCGAACGATGGGCCAGGAAAACCGGGCTTTCAAACGGGCTGCTCTGCGAGGCCGTTGCAGAGATGGCACGGGGACTGATAGATGCCGATCTGGGTGGTGGCGTTGTCAAAAAACGCATAGCCCTGCCGGGCAAGGGCAAACGAGGGAGCACCCGAACCCTGCTAGCCACCAACCGCCGCGACAGATGGTTTTTCGTCTTCGGCTTCGAGAAAAACGACCGGCAAAATATTTCACCAGGAGAACTCGAAGCGCTGCAGCTGCTGGCGGATCAGCTACTGACGTTGACTGCCGAGCAGCTTGCGTCAGCAATCGGCAACGGGGCCTTGCTGGAGGTAACGAATGAAGAAACGAAGTAGCATTCTCGAAGCGGTACATGAAACGGCGTCGGATCTGTACCGCGGTGGCCTCATCGATAAGCGGGCGATGGAGCGGTACGACTCCTTGTGCATCCCACCGGTTCCCGCTTTTACGCCCGAGCAGATAAAAAAGCTGAGGGAGCGTTACCGCATCAGCCAAGCTGTACTGGCAACGCTCCTCAACACCAGCCTGTCAACGGTCCAGAAGTGGGAAATCGGTGAGAAACGTCCCGGCGGCCCCTCGCAGAAACTCCTCAGCATCCTGGACCGCAAAGGTATGGAAGCGATGCTGTAACCCGCCCTACCCCTGCCTGCGCCTCAGTCGGAGTTCCCGCACCAGCATCCCTGCGAAGAGGGCGAAGGACGCGAGGGTCAGGTACTTGCCCACCTTGAACGGCAGCGGATCGAAGGTGAACTCGATGTTGTGCTTGCCCGGACCGAGGTAGATCCCGCGCAACACATGGTCGACCGGGTAGATCTCGGTCTCCTTGCCGTCCACCGTCGCACGCCACCCTCTGTAGTACTTCTCACCCAAAACCAGCATGGCGTTGGCCGAGCTCTCGGCGGCCAGATCGATCCGCTCCCCTTCGTATTTCAGCACCTGGACCTGACCCGGACTGACCAGGTTGGTCGCCGTCGGCGGGGCCAGCTGGAGGGGAGGCGCCGACTCGACGATGGCTACCAGGCGCGGATCGAAGCTCGGGTTCTGGAGCACGCCCAAGGTTTCCGCGGTGACATTCGACTGGGCCGCAGCGGGCACCAGCCAGGCCTTGGGAAACACGTTCCGGTTCTCGAGAAGCAGCGTGCCGTCGTCCGGCGAGGCGAAAACCGGGACGAACTTGGCTCCCAGCGTGGCCTTCTCCTTCTCGTACTGATCCTTCGCTTCGACGATGTACCGGACGTTCAGGATGTCGGACATGCCCGAGGCCATGTTGAAGTTGTCCAGGTATTCCTGCCAGCGCCGCTGCTGCACCGCGTTCGAGGTGAACATCACCGGGATGTTCTGGCTCACGTAGTGCATCGGGTCCTCGCCGTTGAGCGGCATGACCCGGTACTGGTTCGACGACTGACGCAGGATGTAATCCATGATGGGAGTCTTCACCATCCTCCCCTTGCCCGGGACGGGAATGGTGAAGAGGAACTTGTTGTCGACCCTGCCCACGTCGAAAAGGAACAGGACCAGCAGGATGACCGGGATGATCTTCGCGGAGAAGAGCTCGCGCCAGTAGCCGACAAAGGCGACGGCGAAAAGCGCGGCCAGGCTGGCGGCGAGCCCGGTTTCGGTGACCAGGTTGCTCCAGCGCTGCAGCACCAGCTGCTCGCTCGAGGGCTGGTAACGGGTGGGCTGCCCCAGCATGTCGAGGAACAGGTTGATCCAGTAGTTCTGCCCCAGAAGCTCCGCGGCCAACAGTGCGAGGAGCGCCACCGGCAGCAACGCGACACCGATCACGTAGTTCCTGAAGGCCTTGCTGCGCCGCACCTCGGGGTCCAAGAGCAGATCGAGCCCGAGCGCCGAGAGCACTCCAAGTCCCATCACCGGTATGAACATGATCATCTTGGGCACCCGGAAGCGGTTGATGCCCGGGAAGTAGTCGTAGAGGAGGTTGTAAAACGGCGTGTACTTCCCCATGGAGAAGAGCACCCCGCCGCCCACGGCCAGGACGGCGAGCCAGGTGTAGCGGTTGCGCCGGAAGATAAGCGGCAGCGGCGCCAAGAGCCACGGGAGGAGCCCCATGTAGCTCACCGTCTGGGTGAAGTTCATGCGCCCCCAGTAATAGCTGGCGATGTTCTTAGGATTTTCGCCCCCCTCCTGGCGCGAGAAACCGAAGAACCCGGGGATGACGAATGCAGTTATCTCCTCGGGCGGCAGGGACCAGGACATGGCCTCCTCACGGTCCAGGCCGCCCTTCCCCTGGTTGGCGCCGCTGTGCACCCCGCGGTTGGTGTCCTTGGACCAGTTGGCAAGGGGCATGAGCGCAATGGAAACTGTGGAGAGGAAAAAGAACAGGACCACCAGGTTCATGCCGAAGAGCTTCGGGAACGGGAAGCCGGCACGCTCCTCCGGTGAACGCAGGATGATGAGGGAGCGGATGAGGCCGTAAAGCCCGATGCAGAGGCAGGTGTAGTAGGCAATCTGCCAATGGGTGTTGAAGAACTGCAGGGCCAGTGTGAGTCCGGTCGCCATGAAGAAGATGAGGCGGCGCGATCTGAAACCACGCTCCAAGAAAAAGAAGGCCCAGGGCGCATAGGAGATGGTGGCTATCTTCATCACATGGCCAGCGTTGATGAGGGACGCGTTTTCCGGGGCGATGGCGAAAATGAGACCCGCCAGAAATGCTGCCGGCCGGCTGGCCCCGATGGCCCTACAGAACAGGAAGAGGCCGCACCCGCCGAAGAACAGGTGCAAAACCATGTGCCAGGCAACGCAAGCCGGCGCGGGAAGCACGTAAAGAATGAGCTTGTGCCAGAGCAGTAAAAGAATGGGAGCGATGCCCCCTTCCGAGGTGGTCCCGCTGTTGATGAAGATGTTCCAGTCAGCGTTGATCTTGCTGAAATTGAACAGGTCAGTAAACGGTTGGCTCTTCTGGGCCAAGGTGCCCCAGTAGAATTCGTTTATGATGTCCGGGGCACTGACAACCTTGCTGGTGAAGAGTATCCTCGCGAAAAAAAGGACAAGCAGGACAAATAGCAAACCAAAGCAAAGGAAATCTTTTCTTCTTTCCGTCATACAAAACCTCATCAATGATATCCTCAGCTATCTGCTATACCCATTAGGTAAAAATTTTGCAACAGCTTCGCATGATCCTGCCAGCCGAATTCCGCCAAAATGAAGGCCCGGCCTAGTGCCGAAGCCGCCCGCAGCCGTTCACCGTCACGCAGCAGCGCTACGCACTTGTCCGCCAGCTCTCGCGGATGGTCGGGATCACAGAGATACTCGTGCAACTCAGGCGCAACGTACTCGGGAATCTGCCCCACCCGGTCGGCAACTACAGGGACACCGGACCTAAGCAGTTCGGTCAGTTTCGCGGGGCACTTGGCACGGTTCACCAGGGTGTCGGCGAACGGGTACAGGGCGACATTTCCGGCAGCCAGGTAGTCGGGGAGTTCTGACGGCTCGACCCACCCGGCGACGACAAGGCTCTGATGAAAACCCTGCTCGCGGGAAGCTGCGACAAGCTGTTCTTCCTCGTTATGGCGCCCCTTCCCAACCACTAAGAAGCGGACCTCCGGCAACTCTCGATGGATACCGGCGAAAATGCCGTGCAGCTTCTGCTGGCTGAACTCGAAAAACCGTGTATAGAGCAACACCACGGGGACGTCCTGCGGAATCCCGAGTCTGGCGCGGACGCGCGAACCGTCGCCGACCGGCAGGTCCTCGACGCAGTTCGGGAGGTAGAGCACCCTCTCGCGCGGGACGCGCATCGCCAATACCGCCTGCTCCAGCATCAGGCTTGCCGCCGTGACTCCGCGCACGCGCGGCGGCAGCCACTGCTCCTGAAAGGCGTAGAGTCGCTGTTCGGCCGAGGAGTAGCGCACCAGGTCGTTCATCCCCCCCTGCCCCTCCCAATCGTCCGTGTCGAGAAAGAGCTGCGGCATCCTGACGCCCAAGGCCCGGCAACAAAGGAGCAACATGGCAGAGAGCCCGCCGTACCCTTTGGGCTTGAAGAGGTGAATCAGGTCCGGCTTCTCCGCCAAGGAAGCCCTGAAAAGCCGCCAGGTAAGAAAGGGAGCCGCGAGTGCCTTATTCCGTGGACCAAGGGTCACGTTGACGAGCTTTACCCCCCGCACCACCTCTGTTCTTCCCGAGTCCTCGGGGTTGGTGTACGGCGGCGCGACGATCACGACCTCGTGCCCCAGCTTCTGCAGCTCAACCGCCAAAGGGAGCATGCGGGCAAACACGGTCCCCTTGGGGCGAATGCCGAAGGGAGCCAGGAAGACTATTTTCATGGTTCCACGACCTCCCGGTACAGGTTCCGGTATTCGCCGGCGCGCCTCTTCATGTCGAACCTTTCCCGCACCATATCCGCACCGGCCCGCCCCATACGCTCACGAAGCTCCGGGCTGGACAGAAGCTCGTCGAGCCGGGCTGCCAGTTGGTCGACGTCCCCCGGCTGCACCAGATAGCCCGTCACACCGTCGGCAACCACCTCGCGCATCCCCTCGAGATCATGCGCGATTACCGGCACGCCGCACGACTGCGCCTCCACAAGCGCCATGCCGAACGACTCGGTCCACGACGTGTGCACCACGACGCTTGCCTCGGCGAACACCTGGAACGCCTGTGCGGTGGGGCCGGGGAAGAAGACGCGAGCTGAAACGCCTTGCTGCTGCGCAAAGCTCTTCAGGTCGTGCACGTACTTGTGAGCCGAAAGCCCGGTGGTGCCGTAGAGCCAAAGCTCCGTCTCGCGGCAGCGCAGTTTCGCGAAGGCCTCAAGCAGGAGGTCCTGCCCCTTGTTCCGGTTCAGCGAGGCCACCATCACCACCTTGGGCACGCCCCCCGGGCGGCGGGGCGGCGGCAGAGGCGGCAGGTCGATAGCGTTCACGATAGTGCGGCGGCGCCGGGTGGCGTAACCGGCGTAATGGGCCGCGCAGGTCTCGGAGCAGTAAACCACTGCGTCGGCTGAGGCTATGGCTTTCCGCAACACCCCGTCGACGCGGCGCGGCAATTCGTGCAGGTGAAACACCACCTTGAGCCCGAGCCGTTTGGCAACGAGCACCGACCAGGCGAGCTTCAGGCTATGGATATGGACGACGTCGAAACTGCGCCCCTGCACTAGGAGAAACCAGTTCAGCAAGAACCTCTTGGCGCGCCACAAAAACGGGGTACGCTGGCCCAAGGTCAGGACCGGGATACCTGCGGCACGCAACTCCCGGGCGTAGATCCCGTCATAGGCGAAGAGCACCGTGGGAGACACCCCCACCTCGGCGGCGTGCCGGATGAAATTGGCTGCCACCGCCGGAACGCCGCTGCGCCTGGAATCATGTAAAAGGTACAGGACCTTGTAAGTGCCCACGTCGATCCTTTATCAGGGGATGGTATAACGGCTGCCGAAGAGCGAGAGCAGGTAATAGATTCGAGCGTAGAGCCTGATCTTCGGGCGCCTGGACAGCATGGCCTCGCGAAAATAGGCCCGGCACTCGCTAAACGCGCCAAGGTACTTTTTTGCCACACCTGTCTTATAGGCCAGGAGGCGCTCTGCCTCTTTGCGGTCGTCGGTCGCCAGAAAACCGGCGTAGCGCCGGCAGACCGCAGTCTCCCGCGCGATGTACCCCTCTGAAAAGGTCGAGATATTAGCGCCGTCGACCCAGTAGACGCCGAGCGGCTGTGCAATGTGAAGGAATTTTTCGGTAAGCCGCGCCAGCTTGATCCAGAGGTCGAAGTCCTCAATGGCAATGAGCTCCTTCTCCTCGGCAAAGCCCCCAGCCTGATCCAGGAGATCCTTTTTCACGCAGACACTGGAAGTAACCAGGGAGCAGCCTACGGTCATCAGATCGACGAAAACGGGCTCGATGAGCTGACGACTTCTTTTGCCGACCTTTCTCGGCCCCGACTCGCTGTGGATATCGAAGTCGTGATAGATGAAATCCGCCCGGTGCAGCTCCTTTACCATCGCTTGCAGCTTGCCGGGGTACCACCAATCGTCGGCATCGAGGAAGCAGACCCACTCGCCCCTGGCCGCCGCGATGCCGCGGTTTCTCGGCCGGGCCGGCCCGCCCCAGTTCTCCTCCCAGAGATAGCTCACCGTAAGCCGGTCGGCGTACTGCTCCACGATTTCCCTGCTTCCATCGTCGGAGCCGTCGTCGGATACCAGCACCTCGAAAGCGCGGAAGGTCTGGGCAACCAGGGAATCGAGCGCGCGCTTCAGCTTAGCCGCACGGTTGTAGGTCGGGATGACGACGGAGAATAAAGGTGTATCGGTTCCGGTCGGATCAGGCATCAAGAAAGCCCCATCTCGCCAAAGGCGGTGGCAAACCGCTTGCGCCAGGTGTGGTCCCGCAGGCAGCGCCGGTAGCCCGCCAGGCGGATCGATTCGCGCTCCTGGTCGTGGCTTAGGTAGTACTTTATTTTCTGCGCCAGATCCTCCGCGCTCGTATAGCAGACGATCTCCTTGCCGATCTCGAAAAACTCTTCCAGCTCCTCCATGTATTCAACCATATAGAAGCCGCCGCTCATCGGCACTTCGAAGTCGCGCAGGCGCACCTGGACGATCCTCTCCCCCGCCTCATTGGTGTCACCGCAGGTGGAGAACCCGAGGTTGATCTTCGAGCGGCTGAACATCTGGATCATCTCCAGATCCGAGAGCGGGCCGCCCAGCTTCTCTTCAGGCAGGACAACCGGCCGGCTGATCCCGACCAAGCGGAGCAGGTTGCGCCGCAAAACCCGGCGCCCCTCGTGGGAGAAGAGCTTGCCGGCCGCGCGGGTGACCCTTTCCACCGGGGTCGCGCCCTGATCGCCCGCCTGTCCGGGCAGCTTTTTCCAGCCGTAGCCCCAGGCCCGGACGTCGATGCCCTGGTCGAAGAGGTAGCGCAGGTAGCTCGGCCGGTCGCCATAGGCCTGTCCGACAAAGGTGACGTCGAACTCCTTGGGAAGGTCGTAGGGCTTATAGATGGAGGAGTTGGCGGCCTCCTGGCAGTAGACGGGGCGGGCTCCCATGGCGCGGTAATCCTTCAGGCGGAACTTCTCGGGCACCAGGCACCAATCGTAGTGCGGCGAGATTTCGCGCACCAGGTGGAGCTGGTGGGCGCCGTTGCAATACCAGTTGACGGTCGTGATCCCGAGCGCCTTGATGGCGTCGATGGTCTCCGGAAGCACGCAGGCGTCGTAAAGATAGCTGAAGAAGAGGTCGATGGGCTTTTCTGCGTGGGCGGCCCGCACCTGTTTCAACAACTCCCCGCTCACCAGCGGGCGGTTTTTCTGCACGAACGCCCGCTGCCAGGGATCCGCAAGATCCACATTCTCGAAGGTCGCCTTCAGGTCATAGTCGAAGGTCACCAGGTCATGGCCGGACTCAACCAACGGCAGGTACAGGTTGTTGTACCAGAGGCTGGATTGGAACAGCGAGTTGAGCGTATTGTCGACGGCGTAGAAGATCCGCATCAGTTCCCCTTCTTATAAACAGACTGAGCCGCTAGGCAGGCTTTCTGAACCAGAAGCAGCCGCAACCGTATTCCTGCGCGTCGGCAAGCTCGTCGGCTGCGTTCCGGATCAGCCCCCCCTGCCCTTCGTCGGGAATGAGCGCGAACTCCATCAGCTCCCAGCCCGGGAACTGCTGCAGGATCTGGGAGTAGCCGTAGATCCTGTGCGCGTTGAACATGATCCGAGGTTTTCCCACCGGGACCACGAACAAAAGCGCGCCGCCCGGGGCCAGCACCCGTTGCAGTTCGGCAATCGCCCTCAGGTCGAAATCGGGACCGATGGGATCGCCATAGCGCCCAAGCCCGATGTGTTCGACCACGTGCATGCAGGAGAGCGACTCGATGCTGGCGTCGGCGAACTGCAGTGCCAGCAGGTCGGCATGTTCCGAAACCAGCCCGTCAAGGGCAAGCTCCGCGGGACGGTAGTCATAAAACCGCACCGGCATGAATGCGGAGAGCATGGTGCAGAAGTGCAGCGAGGAGGAGATGTCCACGTGCAAGGCCGGCTTCAGCTGAGCCAGGACCCTGGCAGCCCAGGCAAGATGGAAGACGTAATGGCGGTCGAATCCGGTGGTCTGGGTCCGGTCGTCCAGGCAGGGATAGCGATCCCGCCAGCGCAGCGGCAGCCGTTTGGCCCCGGGGCCCGAGAGACGGGAGAACTTCGAGTAATCCCGCACGAAGGCGACCCAGTTGATCCTTCTCAGGATGAACTGGCACAGGGGAAACAGAAACGGCACTTTTTTGATGATTTTCTTCACAGCAAGCCTTTCCTCAGCTTCAGTTTTCAACCCTTTTTGCAGACCTTGTCGACGAAGCCCTCGGCAATGATCTCGCACTCATCCCAACTGGTGATCCCCGGGGCCCGCTCGTAGAAACTCGGATCGCGGTATCTCATGATCCGCGCCGGGTTGCCGACCACCACCGCTCCTCGCGGCACTCTGGCAGTCACTACGCTGCCCGACCCTATCACCGCGTAGTCCTCGACCACCACTCCGGGAAGGATGACGGCGGCGGCTCCAATCCAGACGTGGCTTCCTATCTGCACCGGCCGGTCGATGCGCTTGGTCCACATCGGGTGATCCTGGTAATCGTGGGTCGAGGTGTGGATGATCGTATTGAGGGCGATCATGGTGTTGTCACCGATGGTTATCGGTGCGGTGCCGAACAGGACCACCCGGCCACCGAAGCTCACGTTCTTCCCGATGGAAAGGTTCTTCCCGTCACCGTAGACGATGGTGCCCGGCGGCGTGGTCATCATCCGCCGCAGTTTGCGGTAGGGCATGCAGAGAGCCCCGAGCAGCTTTCCCGCCAAGTTCCGTATCATGGCCATCCCTCTTCTGATAACAGTTACGTTTAAATTGCCGCTCTAGCTCGCGACCGGTACGCTGCCGGGACCGTTGTAGATCGAGGTCTGGCGATAGATGATGTACTGGGAAAGCAGGAAATAACTTCCCAGAACTGCGGTAATGGCGAACGAGGCCATGATGCTGTGACGCAGGTCGATGAGAAACAGGGCGGCGGCAAACGGTACCGAGATGAGCGCCGATCGCACGATCCCCCGGATGCCAAGCTTAATCTTCATGATCTTTTTCATGTCGCGGTACATAACGAACATCCCCACCAGGCCCGAGATCACCAGTACGGCCGGCACGATCTGCTGGTAGAAAGCGGTATATGAGGCGAGATATACCCCCGGTACAACCAATAGCGCCCCTGCCAGCGATGGCTTCACCAGCGAGCGGGTCTGCATCTCCGAATGCGCCGTCGTTGAGAGCAGTCCGGCCATCATCCTGAAAAGCTCGATCCATGCGCCGTAGATTACGAAGAGGAAGGCACCGCCGAACTTCCCATGCGCCAGCAGGGTCACGAGAAACGGTGCCAGGCACGACACGAACAGTGTCAGGGAAAAGTAGATCGGGATAGCGAGATGGAACAGCTTGTTGCACGCCAGGGTGCGTCCTGCCTGGTCGGTCGTGCTGATCTCACGGTAAAAGAGCGGCATGTAGAGCTGTTGTACTACCGACTCGACTGCCGCTGCGATGTTTGCCGCTATGGAGAGGCCGAGGCCGATCTGTGCCAGGAATTCAACCCCGATCCGGTTTTCCACGATGAGCCGGTATGACTGGCTCTGGCTCCAGGTCAAGAACGTCGTGAAGGCCAATGGAGCGACGAAGTAGAGCACATTTTTGACATTCTGCCGCGTGGCAACTGAGCCTATGTAGCCAAAGCTCAACCGTGACTTCAAGACCCTGTGCAGGTAGATGAAGGCGAACAGGGTAAGGACGATCTGTGCCAGCAACTGCCCCGCAAGCCACCAGACCGCAGTGGCGGTGCCTTTGACCAGCAGCATGGAGAGCCCAAGCCCCAGGGACGAGGTGAGCACCGTAAAGACGACGAAGGTAATCCGGTGATCCAGCAGGTTCAGGGTCTGGATCACCGTCTGGTTCCAGGTGTTGAAGTAGATGTTGAGCATGACGAACAACAAAAGCAGCTTCAGGTCGACCGTGGCGCCGACATGCAGCACCCGGTTCAGGAAGTACACCATGACAAGGGATGCGAGCGAGACCGAGACGAGATAGAGGTTGTAGAGGAAGAACCCGTTCAACAGGTTGTTATCCGCCACCCAATGGTTCAGTTTCCTGTTGATGTACATGCCGACGGGATTCAGCAGAGTGAACCCGAAAAAGGCGGTTATCGAATTGATGAGGTAAAAGTTGCCGACCTCTGCCGTGCTCAGCATCGAGGTATAGACCCTGACCGCGAGCAGGCTGATGGCGATGTAAAGGACGCGCCCGATGGTTATGATCAGAAAGTTCCTGTTGATCATCTATCGGGAACCAACCTTTCCGGAAAGAAACGCCGCCGAATACCTGTCGACGACCTCTCCGTACCGGGCGAGAAACTCCCGGTTCAAGGTGTTCCTGAAGAGCACGATATTGTCGGAGAACTTCTCGTTCCTGAGCACGTCGACTACGACATCCTCGAACATGAATTCCATCAGTTGCCGGGTGTTGGTCTCATGAAACACATGAAAGTGGATGAACGGGTAGGTCAACGGGTACCTCTCGTGGAAGCTCTTTTGCCAGCCGTCCTTCTCTATCGCCGATTGAACATAGTCATCGACATGGGAGGTATCGTCCTTCCCTGTGTTTCGTTCGAAGTCCTCGATCAGGTGCTCAACCGGAGTGGGCTCCCGAAACCTGTCATAGGTGTATTTGCCATGGGGCAGTGCGTGGAACTGATAGCCGCCCTCTTTCGTGATGAAATAGAAGTTGAGCAGCAGGAAGACAGGGTTCGGTGAATGTTCCAGCAGGTTGGACGAGATGGCAGCATCGAACCTGTGCTTCAGTTCCTCGTTGAGATACGCCTCGTGCATGTCCAGGATGATGGTCTTGTGGTCCCTGGGGACCATCGGCCCTTTGACAAGGTAACCGAGGTCCTGCTTCAGGCGCTTCAGCAAAGAGAGCGACAGCAAGCTGCTTCTGCGCGAACTGAGCTTGCCGAGCACGCCGAAGCCGCCGTCCAAAATATTGATGTCTTGGACCGAGCAGTCGCGGTAGCTGAAAAGCTGGTCCACCGTGCCGCCTGCACGCGCAACAGAACCGCGGATGTTTTCGCAGGTTCTGGTTTCGATATCTGTATTAAGCAACAACGACATGCCGGCTAACACTCCTTGAAAAGCTTGCTGAGGGAGAGTGCGAAACTCTCGGCTCGATGGAACGTGGTGTAGTTGGTCAACACCTCTTTCTGCGCGACAAGTGCTGCTGGGGTCCCGTCCAGGTTCCCCTGCACGAGCTCCACGAAGAGCTCTTCATACTCCTTGGGATTGGAGGCGACGAAGAAGCCCTTCGGGCTGAAACGCATCGACAGGAGCTTGGGGTTGTCGATCAGTTGCGGCACTCCGCAGGCGGCCAGCATGTAGGTTCTCTCGTTCAGTTCACAGGCCCACTCTATCTGCTCGGTGATGTGCAGGTTCAATCCGACCTTTGCCCTGGCGTACAGGAACCGGTCCCTTGCCGCCTGGAACACGAAATCCCGGGCAAAGGACCAGCCCGGGCCGTCGATGTATCCGGGATACTGCGAACAGATGCCTTTGAGCCAGGTACAGTACCTGTCCCATTTATCGAAGTTGCTCGATGCGAGAAACACGTAGTCGAGGTCCCGCGGGAACCCCGGTACCGGATAATACTGCAGCGGGTTCGCACCGAATTCGACACTGAGGATCGGGAAACCTGCCTCCCTGATGGGGAGGTAGGCCCGACGTTCGCGGATATATTCGGGAGAGCGGAAGCTGAAGTAAAAGTCAACATCGTGCTCTTCCGCCCAAGCCAGACGCTGTTTCAAAGGCGTATTGCCATACTCCTCAAGCGATGCGGTGATGCCGAGCCTGAAGGGATGCCGGCTGCGGTAGCGTGCGACCGCGTCCCATTCGACCTTGGCAAGGAAAGGGGCATAATCGCCGATGAGGAAAACCGTGGGGCGGAAGGTTTCCAGGTACCCCTCGATTCCCTCGTGGTCCTGCATCGCCTGAGCGGCAATCCCGAGATAGTTGAGCGACTGCAGGAGGTTACTCAACAGGGAATAGCCGGCCGGCGACGCCATCGACGAGGGGGTAAAGGCAAGGATCCTCAGCTCCGACAGATCAGAGTACTTGCCGCGAAACTCCTCTTTTAAAGCTTCTACGAGCTGTGCGCCCTGAGTCACGACCGGATCCGGCGAGCCTTCCCGCTCGTCCTTGCCCGAAGCTTGATCCAGAACGCAATTGGCCGCCCACCTCGTTATGTCATCATGACGCTCAGTGGTGAGAGGGTGGATGCTCTTTTCGAATCGGAGAAACGTGCCGCGCTGCAACGAATACTCGATCTTTTGTTTGATTTTAAAGATCAGATTGCCCACGCTCATTTGCCACACCGTAATGCTGTTTGAGTTTGCCAGCCGCTGATTAGTTCTGGCGTCAGTCACAGAAAAAGCCGTTTGAGCCTACGCCCCTGGTAAACGTGTGGGCAGAACTCGCTGTCCGGCAAACAAAGGCGCTCCAGGAAACGGACTCGGGCCATGCCGGCGTGTCCGGAGCAAATCAGGACGGCGGTAGTTTTTTAGCCGGTGCCTTCCCCTGCGCCCTTCCGACAGACACTCCGATCCAATAGATGCTGCTCGGCTCCGCGCCCAGGCGCAGCAGCTCTTCGCGCAGCGCCTCGCCCCGCTTGAGCGAGGTGATGACGATCCGGCGGTTACCGGACAAAAGCCCCATGGCCGGCGACACCACCGGCTTGTCCATGAACTTGCGCCCCGCCGCCTCGGCATCCATCGCCAGCTCGAGATCGAGCCCGGTCTCCCTGAGCGACAGGTAGGCGACCTCGGCGACCTCGTCGATGCCGCAGAAGGCCACTCCCTTCACCCCCTCCGACGCCAGCTTGCGGAAGAGTTTCAGGTAGTCCTGGCGCGCCACCGTGTAGAGTCCGGTGAAGTAGCTCAAGTGCTGGTAGGCCAGCCGGCTCTTTTCGGCAAAGCCGGTCGGGGTGAGCAGATAGGCGTAGCGGTTCTTGGGGAAGCTGGTCACCCGGACAAACCCCTTGGCGACGAGGTTCTTCAGGTAGGAATTGACCAAACCGAGGGCAATGCCCAGACGCCTGGCCAGCTCACGCTGGGATAGCTGCTCGGAACCGGAGATCTCGGAGAGGAGCAGAAAGGATCGGTAGGTATCGAGTACTTTTTCGTCGTTGTCGTTCATTCAGCGAACATTACAGCAATGACATGTTTTTATCAACTGAAAACCTCTTTAACTACTGGCAGTTCCGATGCGTGCTCAAGGGTGCCCTCGTGGGCTCGTCCAAAACCGTAGACGGACAGGGAAGCCGGTAGTCGATATCCCTCGAAGGGAGTCCCGCTCCTTTCACCCTTTGTTTAGCAGTTCTCGATATATCCCCACCAACTCGCGGCCCCGGGCCACCCAGGAGTGCTCGCTGACCGCCCGCTGGCGCCCCAGCTCGCCCAACACCTCGCGCAGCTCCCGGTCGCCGGCCAGGCGCCCTATGGCGTAGGCCAGGTCGGGCGCGTCGCCGAACTTCGCGTAGAGCGCGGCATCCCCCAATATCTCGCGGTTCACCGGGGTGTCGAAGACCACGGTGGGAAGCCCGCAGGCGATGTAGTTGAAGAGCTTGCCGTTCGCCTCGGTGAGGGAGATCTTGGGCGAGACGGCCAGATCGCCGACCGACAGGTAGAGCGGCGCCTCGGCGTAGGGGATCCGGCCGGTGAAGGTCACCATCTCGGCTATGCCCAGCTCCTCCGCCTGCTCGCGGTAGCCCCCCTCGGGGAACCCCATGATCAGAAAGTGCAGCCTGGCCCCCTGCCCCTTCAAGAGCGCCGCCGCCTGCAGCAGGAGGTCGACCCCCTGATAGCTGTTCAAAAGCCCCAGGTAGCTCACCACGGGACGCTTCTCGGGAAGCCCCAGGCGCTTTTTGAGCGCTGCCACCTCTTCCCGCGGCGCCGGCGCGAAGACCCCGGTGTCCACGCCGTCCATGAGCGCGCGCACCCGGTCGCGCGGCACGCCGCCTTGCACCAGGATTTCAACGGTGGGGCCGGCGCTGGCCACGATGTAATCGGAGCTGCGGTTGATCAAGCGCTCCAGGAGCGCAAAGCCTTTCTGCACAAGCGACCCCTGGCGCACGAAGCCGTGGTCGGTGATCTCGCCGGTCAGGCTCCCCTGGCAGTCGAACACCATGGGGACGCCGAGCACCTTTTTCAGGAAGGCGCCGATGAAGGCGCCCTCGTGCAGGTGGGCGTGGATCAGCTGCGGCTTGAAGCTGCGCGCGACCTTGAGCGCCTTCACAAGGAGCAGGATGTCGAGATAGGGTTTGTGCCAGGAGGGGCCGGCGCCGAGTTTGCGGTACCAGGGGATGCTGGGGATACGGTCGATGGGAAAGCCGGGGACGTCGCGGCCGATGTGGTAGGTGACCAGCCGAAGCTCCACGTTCAGGGGAAGCAGGGCGCGCGCCTCCTCGAGGATGCGCACGTGGCACCCGCGATCGGCGAAAAACGGGGTGGGCGCCAGCACCAGGACTCTGAGCGGGGCCTCAGCCAAAGTTGATCTTTTCCTTGATGTTGTAGATCTGCTTCCCCTGCGCCTCGTAGTAGGTGCGGGCGGAAAGCTCGGCCAGAAGACCCAGCACGATGAACTGCACCCCCATGAAGAGGAGGAAGGCAGTCAGGATGAGGAGCGGGTTGCGGTTCATGCTCATGTGCTCGAAGAACTTCATGTAGACGGTGACGGCGCCCGAGAGCATGCCGGCGGTCAGGGTGTAGATCCCCCAGCGGCCGAAGAGCTGGATCGGCTTCGTCGAATAGGAGAGCAGGAACTTCACCGTCATCAGGTCGAGGATCACCTTCATGGTGCGGGAGATGCCGTACTTGCTCACCCCGTGCAGCCGCTCGTGGTGGCGCACCGGCATCTCGGTGACCCTGCCGCCCACCTGGGAGGCGAGCGCCGGCACGAAGCGGTGCATCTCGCCGTAGAGGTTCACGTCCTCCAGCACCTCGCGGCGGTAGGCCTTGAGCGTGCAGCCGTAGTCGTGCAGGTGCACCCCGGTCATGCGCGAGATGAAGCCGTTGGCCAAAATGGAGGGGAGCCGGCGGTTGATGAAGGTGTCCTTACGGTCCTTGCGCCAGCCGGATACCACGTCGTACCCCTCGTCGATGCGCGCGAGCAAAAGCGGGATGTCCAGGGGATCGTTCTGCAGGTCGCCGTCCATCGGGACCACCACCCGCCCGGAGGCCAGGTCGAAGCCGGCGGCCATGGCAGCGGTCTGGCCGAAGTTGCGGCGCAGCTTCACCACCTTGACGCGGGGGTCGCCGGCGGCGGCGAGCTTCAAGGCGGCGTAGGAGTTGTCGGAGGAGCCGTCGTCCACCAGGATCAGCTCGTAGGAAAGCCCGGAGGGGACCAGCGCCTCGGTGATCCGTGCGTGCAGGATCGGGATGTTGTCTTCCTCGTTGTAAATCGGCACTACGATACTGAGATCCACAGGCTCACTCCATGAAATTGAATTGAATTAGGGCGCGGGTTCCACGTCGCTCAGGTCGGCGCACTCCGTTGCGAAGGGCTTGACCCGCCGCACCTCGATGCTGCTCTCGTCGCAGGTCCGTTGCCGAAAGCGCGGCCGCGCCAGCCCGCTCACCGTGCCGGCACCGTAGGCCAGGTGCAGGGTGGGGAAGACCAGCAAGAGCCAGGGGAAAAGCCGCAGGTCCCGCCCGGCCACGGTCTCGGCCAGCGAGGCGAGCGCCACCAGGGCAAGGTAGCAAAGCGCCGGCAGCGCGAACCACCCCCCCAGCCAGGAGAAAAGCAAAAGGTAGCAGAGAAAGGCGGCCGGCGCGAGGGAGACCGGCTTCACCTTGCCCGAGAGCACCGTCTGTTCGCCGCGGCCTCGGCCGTAGCCGTACATCTGCCTCAAGTAGGCCCGGTAGCTGCGCCGCTGGCTCCTGAAGACGGCGAGTTCGGGATCGTGCACCAGATGGTATCCCTCGTGCTGCAGCCGGTCCATCAGCTCGTTCTCTTCGTTTGGGTAGAGCCGCTCGTCGAGCCCCCCCTCGGAAAGGTAGACCCGGCGCCGAAAGCTCAGGTTGCACAGGATGAGTTCGCTGTCGCCGGTGTGCCGGGCGCTCCCCTCTTTGCGGTAACGGTTGCGCACCCCGCCCCCGCCGACTGCGGAGGCGAAGGCGGCCCCGATGGCACGCTGCATCGGCGTGTCGCTTGCGGGCGTGAGCGACGGCCCCCCCACCGCAGCCACCTTCGGGTCCTGGTAGTGGCGCACCGCGGTCTCCAGGAAACCGGGATCGACCAGGGAGTCGTCGTCGAGGAAGAAGAGGATATCGCCGGAAGCCTCGGCAGCCGCCAGGTTGCGCTGGGCGCTCGGCAGGCAGCCGTAGGCGATCAGCACCTCGTAGCGCTCGGGCGGATAGCTCACCCGCTCGAGCCCCTTGAGAGCCCCGACGTCGCCCCCCGGCTTCCGGGGGATGATGATGGATACCTTGGGAAGGTTCATCGGAAAGGGGAGGCGGACAGCCAACGGGCGTTGTCCTTCCCGCTAGTTGTCAACGGCCTTCACCCGGTCGTAGCGGAAGGTGCGGTGGCAGCCAACCGAGCAGCTCCCGCCGGTCGGCGTAGTGTTGAAGCGGATCGGGATGTCCCAGGTGCCGAAGCCGGGCGCCTTGGAATAGATGAGCCGGTCCTGCGTCGAGGAGTGCGGGTTGTGGCACATCCTGCAGGAGCGCCCCTTGCCCGGCTTGTTCACGTGCACCGAGTGCAGGTTGCGGTTGCCGTTTCTGAAGTTGGTCGACTTCTCCGTGGTGGTCTGCGAAGCGAGCTCCGGGTTGTGGCAGGTGAAGCAAAGCGGAAAGGCCTCGTCCGAGTAGGGACGGTACAGCTCGGTTGGGAGGTCCGCCTTCAGGATCTTGCGGTAGGGCGAGCCGTGCACCGCGTGGCAGCCGACGCAGTCGCCGGTGGCTACCGGCTTATGCACCGATTTCCCCATGGCGAGCTTCGGATCGTGGCAGCTGAAGCAGAGCTGACTCCCCGGCTTGCGCAACAGGTATCTCACCTCGGACTGGTGCGCGTCGTGGCAGGAGAGGCACTCGCCCTTCTCCACCGGCGGATGGGTGGTGTGGGTCCCGGTGAAGCGATCCTTGGGATGGCAGCCAAAGCACAGGTCCGGCGCCCGGTCCTTCAGCAGCGACTTGATCTCGCCGCTGTGCGGCACGTGGCAGAGGTAGCACTTCCCTTCGGCCACCGGCTTGTGCAGCATCGGCTTTTCTTTTTTCAGGAGGGTGGTGTGGCAGGTCAGACAGAGCTTGTCCTTTTGGACGATGAAACCCATGCTCCGCTTGCCCAGCGGGTGGTTGTCGGAGAACTGCTGGTGACACCTGAGGCACTCGCCTTCGGCTACCGGCTTGTGCGCGACGCTTCCATTGGCAAGCCCGCGATGGCAGGCGCTGCATTTGAAAGGCTCCGCCCCGGCCAGGGCCGGGACGAAGCAAAGAGCAGCGAAGAACAACGCGCTAACCAGTTGTGCTCTTAGGGAGTGTCGCATCGTTTCGGATGACCCCTTCAGGCAAGTACTACTTGCCGTAGCTGTGCAGACCGGACAGGAACAGGTTGACGCCCAGGTAGCAGAAGATGGTCGCCGCGAAACCGATCACCGAGAGGATGGCGGCGCGGCGGCCGACCCAGCCGCGGGTGATGCGGGCATGCAGGAACGCCGCATAGACGAACCAGACGATGAGCGACCAGGTCTCCTTGGGGTCCCAGCTCCAGTAGGTGCCCCAGGCGTAGTTGGCCCAGGCGGCCCCGGTCACGATCCCCAGGGTCAAAAGCGGGAAGCCGATCATGATCGCCTTGTAGTTCAGGTCGTCCAGCACCTTGATCGAGGGGAACATGGAGAGCATGCCGCCGGCCGGCGAGTTGCCGCCCCCCTGTTCCAGCTTCTCGCGCAAGAGGTACATGATCGAGATGCCGCAGGCGACCGCGAAGGCGGCGTAACCCAAAAAGCAGGTGATGACGTGGTACATGAGCCAGTTACTCTGCAGGGCAGGCACCAGGGGCTCGATGCCGCTGTCGAGGCCCAACTGGGCCCAGGCCATGCCGAAGAGCGCAAAGGGGACCACGAAGAAGCCGACCGCGCGGTACTTGTACTTGAAGTCGATGATCAGGAAGATGAGGATGATGGTCCAGGCGAAGAAGACCACCGACTCGAACAGGTTGGAGAGCGGCGCGTGGCCGTGCCCCTGGTCGTAGGACTCTTTCCAGCGCAGGCCGATGGCCGCGGTCTGGATCAGGAAGCCGATGAGCGCCGCATAGGTGCCGGCTAGGCCGACCGCCTTGTTGCGCGAGGCGAGGAACGCAAAGAATATGCAGGTGGAAACCATGTACAAGATCATGGTGATGTTGAACAGCATGGAACTGGACATCGATTATACCCTCCGGATGTTCAATTGAGAAAAAGTGTAAGGGGGGAACCCCCCCGGAGACTTACCCCTTGAGTTTCTGCACCAGTTCGTCGAAGGACAGTTCAAACCCAGCGGGGTTCTTGCTGGCGGAGCCGCCCACGGTGACCGAATTGTCGGAAACACGTGCCCAGACCCTTTTGTGCGACATGAAGAACGCCATGATGATCCCCACGACCATCAGGAAGCAGCCGAGCCACACCACCCAGACGCCGGGGTCCTTGGCGACCTGCAGACCGGTGAAGAATTTCTGGTCCAGGCCTTCCATGGTGATGATAAGGTCCCCGCCGTGCTGCGCGTTGAAGGAATCGTACTTGTCACTCAGGATGACGAAGGGCTGCGGGCTGCCGCCGGGAGGGGTGAACTCCACCTGGGCGCCCGGGCCGTCGAAGTCCTTCATGAAGGGACGCACGTTGGCGGTTCCCTCCATGACGGAGAGGAAGGCGCCGCCCGGCAGTGCCACGCGCTCGCCCTGACGGACGGCCAGCTTGACCGGCGCGCCCCCCTGGCGGTTGCGCACGGAGATGTGGTAGAGAGCGCCCTCGTCGGACTGGCCGTAGCTCGACTGGTAGAAGGTGATCCCCTTGTAGGTGAGCGGCTCGTTCACGATGGTCGGCACGTTGACGTAGCCCGGCACGGGCTTGCCGTTCTCGAGCACGGTGAGGATGCTCTTGAACTCCTTGGGCGCGCCGGTGTCGTAAAAGGAGACCGAGAACTTCTCACAACGAAGCTCGTAGCCCAGGTCGATCATCTTGCCGGTGCGCGACTGCACCTGCTTGACGCTGCCGCCTTCAGGGATGTTCACATACGCCTTGTATCCGAAAAAGGAGCCCAACAGCGCACCTATAAAAACGATGATTATGGAGAAGTGCACCACGTAGACGCCGAGCCGGCTGAGACGGGCCTTCTCGGCGAACAGGTGATAGGCCCCCTCGTGCTCGGTGATGGTCGGAGCAGCGAATTCGGCCTTAAGGAAAGCGGCGAGCTTGTCCTTCAGCTCGTCCTTCTTGCCCGGCATCTTCATTTCCTTCACGTTGGAGAGGGTCTTCTCGAAACGCTCGTCCATCACGAGGACCGGTTCGAAGACCGTCTTCCAGACCCTGGGCAGACGCTTAATGGAGCAGCAGATGAGGTTCAGGGTCAAGAGGTACAAAAGCAGGATGAACCACCAGGAGTGGTACATGTCGAAGAAGCCTAAGGCGCTGTAAAGGCGGATCTTGGTCTCGCTCAGGGTTGCCAGGTACTCACGCGACGGACCCTGCATGACGACGGTACCGATGATGGAGGTTACGGCGAGTCCCATGAGGAGGAAGATGGTAAGTTTCAAGGAGCAGAAGAAATCCCACACCTGATAGGCAAATCCGGTTTTGTTCGTTGTCAAGGCAGTCTCCCACGTGGATATGAGCATTGTACGACTGAATCAAGCTTGCCATTATAGACAAAATGGAAATAAGCGCAAAAGAAAAATAACGCGTCTCCTGCCAGGACGAAAAAAAGGGATGACAGTCGATACTGTCATCCCTTTTCCAACTCTACGTCCCTTGTTTCAGGGAGTTACTTCTTGTGGCACTCACCGCACTTGGTGGGGCCGGCTTTCTTGTCGGCATGGCAGCCCTTGCACAGTTTGTGTGCGGCGTCCTTGTCGATGGCGATCTTGGCCGGTGCGCCCGCGCCGTGGCAGACCTTGCACTCAAGCTTGGTACTGTGGGCCTTGTGGTTGAAGGTCACGTTGCCATTTTTTGCCGGGTACACGACGGTATCCGCAGCCATCGCGGAAACAGCAAAGGCGAGCGTCAGGGCTACTGCAGCAACAATTTTCTTCATTAGTATTCCCTCCGTAAAAATTTAAATGTAGGAGGAAAGTATACAACCACGCGACTCTTGTCAAGAAGAAAGCCCCAAAACGGGTTTAGGAGCGCTTAACGGCCTGCAAGGCGGCGTCCTTCTGTTCTACCTCGAGGGCCATCTGTTCGCGGTAGGCGACAAACTTGGCGGCGAGTTCCGGTTCGCTGAGGGCGAGGATCTGGACCGCGAAGAGCGCCGCGTTTTTGGCGCCGGATTTGCCGATTGCCATGGTGGCCACCGGGATGCCGCCGGGCATCTGGACCATGGCATAGAGGGCGTCCACGCCCGAGAGGGCACCGCCCCCCATGGGGACGCCGATGACCGGGAGGACGGTCTCGGCGGCGATGACGCCGGCTAAGTGAGCGGCCATGCCGGCGGCGGCGATGATGAGGCGTACCCCGCGCCCGGCGGCTTCCTTGGCGAGCTGGGCGGTACGTTTGGGCGAGCGGTGCGCCGACGAGATGCGCATCTCAAAGGGGACACCGAACTCGGTTAGGATCTTGGCCGTCTCCTCCATGGTCGGAAGGTCCGAATCGCTCCCCATGATGATGAGAACCTGAGGGATGGTCATGGTTTCTGTACTCCTTTAAGTAGATGGGCGAGCCTTAGCGTGTTTCCCTACCGCCCAGGCCGGCTTCGGTTGTGTCGCCTCAGATTTTCTCGCGTTTGATGGCCTTGGCACCGATGTCTTTACGGCAGTGCATTTCGGGCCAGGAGATCTGCGCCACGCCCTGGTAGGCCCGGGCGATCGCCTGCGGCACGGTATCGCCCAGGGCGGTTACGCCGAGCACCCGGCCGCCGCTGGTCACGACACCCGCGCCGGTCTGCTTGGTCCCGGCATGGAACACCACCAGGTCTTGGATCCTGGCGGCCTCTTCCAGGCCGTTGATCAGGTCGCCCTTGCGGTAGTCGCCCGGGTAGCCGCCGGCGGCCAGCACCACGCAGACCGCGGCCTTGTCGTGCCACTCGATCTCGATGCCGGAGAGGTCGCCGTTAGCCACCGCCAAAAGGATGGGCACGATGTCGGACTTCATCCGCATCAAGAGGGGCTGGCACTCCGGGTCGCCGAAACGCGCGTTGAATTCGAGCGTCTTCACGCTGTCGCCGTCGATCATGAGCCCCGCGTAGAGCACGCCGCGGTAGGTGCGCCCTTCGGCGGCCATGCCGTCCACGGTGCGCCGCATCACCTCGGCCATCGCCTTCTCGTGGATGGCGGGGGTAACCACCGGAGCGGGCGAGTAGGCGCCCATGCCGCCGGTGTTGGGGCCCAGGTCGCCGTCGAAGACCGCCTTGTGGTCCTGCGCGCTCGCCAGCGGGATGATGTTCTTGCCGTCGGTGAAGGCGAGGAAGGAGGCCTCCTCCCCTTTCAGGAACTCCTCGACGACCACCCGCGAACCGGCGGCGCCAAAGGCGTTGCCCGAGAGCATGTCGGTCACCGCGGCCACCGCTTCTGCACGGTTTTGCGCGATGATGACCCCCTTGCCGGCAGCGAGGCCGTCGGCCTTGATGACGATGGGGGTCCCGGTCTGGTCGATGAAGGCGATCGCCTGGTCCACCTCGGTGAAGACGCCGTAGGCTGCGGTCGGCACCTGGTACTTCTGCATCAGGTCCTTGGAGAAGGCCTTGCTCGATTCGATGAGTGCTGCGTTCTTGCGAGCGCCGAACGCCTTCAGGCCGTGCTCCTCGAAGAGGTCCACGAGGCCAAGCGACAGCGGCAGCTCGGGGCCGACCACGGTGAACTCGATGCCGTTTTCTTTGACAAAGGCCAAAAGCCCCTGCAGGTCGTCCACCGCGATGTTCACGTTTTCCGCAAGCTGCGCCGTGCCAGGGTTGCCGGGCGCGCAGTAGAGCTTCTCGACCAGCGGGGACTGGGCGATCTTCCAGACCAGGGCATGCTCACGGCCGCCGCCACCTATAACCAATACCTTCATATCCTTCTCCTTAACTCGATAAGCCTAACCACAGAGGACACAGAGGGAAAACCGAGACACACGGAGGAAAACCAAGCTTCGGAAACTAAGCCTTAGGGAAAAACCATGATCTGCCCACCTACCGGTTTTCCCCGTTTCGCCGTTTCCCTTTGTGCTTTTCCTCGGTGAACCTCGAAGTAACCCTCTGTGTCCTCTGTGGTCGGCTTAATGCTTTTAGTGCCTGAAATGCCTCATCGAGGTGAAGACCATGGCGATGTTGTGCTCGTCGGCTGCGGCAATCACCTCGGCGTCGCGCATGCTGCCGCCCGGCTGGATGACGGCGGTGATGCCGGCGGCTGCGGCGTTGTCCAGACCGTCGCGGAACGGGAAGAACGCGTCGGATGCCATGACCGCACCCAGGACCGGGATTCCGGCGTGCTCGGCCTTGATGGCTGCGATGCGGGCCGAGTTGACGCGGCTCATCTGCCCTGCACCGACGCCGACCGTGGAGTTGCCGCGGGCGTAGACGATGGCGTTGGACTTGACGAACTTGGCGACGCGCCAGCTGAAGAGGAGGTCCTCCATCTCGGCGTCGCTCGGGCTCCTCTTGGTGACCACCTTCAGCTGCTCGAAGAGCGCGAGGTCGGCGTCCTGCACCAGGATGCCGCCGTTCACACGCTTGAAGTCGAGGCGGGCAGCCGGGGTTTCCGGCCAGAAGCCGCACTCCAGAAGGCGCACGTTCTTCTTGGCGGCGACCACTTCGCTGGCGGCGACCGTCACCTTGGGGGCGATGATCACCTCGACGAACTGGCGGTCCACGATGGCGCGGGCGGTGGTCTCGTCGAGTTCGCGATTGAAGGCGATGATGCCGCCGAAGGCGGACTCGGGGTCGGTCTTGTAGGCGGCCTCGTAGGCGTCGAAGATGTTGGAGGCGACCGCGACGCCGCAGGGGTTCGCGTGTTTCACGATGACGCAGGCCGGCCCCTCGCTGAACTGCTTCACGCATTCGAGCGCCGCGTCGGTGTCGCCGATGTTGTTGTAGGAGAGCTCCTTGCCCTGGATCTGGCGGGCGGTGGAGATGGAAGCTTCCCTGGCGCCCTTCTCGACGTAGAATGCGCCGGACTGGTGCGGGTTCTCGCCGTAGCGCATCCCCTGGGAGAGCTGGTACTGCGTGGTGAGGGTCTGCGGGAAAGGAGCGACCCCCTCGCCCAGGCGCGCGCCCAGCCAGTTGGAGATGGCGCCGTCGTAGGCCGCGGTGTGTTGATAGACCTTGACGGCCAGGCGGAAATTGGTCTCGCGGGAGACGCTGCCGCCGGTAGTCTTCATCTCGTCGAGGACCGTCAGGTAATCGACGTGGTCCACGATGACCGTGACGTCGCGGTTGTTCTTGGCTGCCGAGCGCAGCATGGTCGGCCCGCCGATATCGATGTTCTCGATGGCGTCCTCCATGGAGCAATCTTCCTTGGCGACCGTGGCCTCGAACGGGTAGAGGTTCACGACCACCATGTCAATCGGCTCGATGCCGTGCTCCTGCATCTTGGCGACGTGTGCCGGGTTTTCCCTCATGCCGAGGATGCCGCCATGCACCTTCGGGTGCAGCGTCTTGACCCTGCCGTCCAGCATTTCGGGGAAGCCGGTGAATTCCGAGACGTCCTTCACGGCGACGCCCGCGTCACGCAGCAGTTTTGCGGTCCCGCCGGTGGAGAGGATCTCCACCCCGTAACCGGCCAGCGCCCGGGCGAACTCCAGGACCCCACTTTTTTCCGATACGCTGATCAGCGCGCGCCCAATCTTTGCCATGAAAGAACTCCTTTGTTTGCTAGGTATTTAAAAAAAGAGAAACTGAAAAATCATGCACCGCAAAGGCGTAAAGGGCGCCAAGAAAAGCGGAAAGCATGTGAATGGACAGCGGGTCCAGGCCCTTCCATCTTGTCTTGCTTCGCGTTCTTTGCGTCTTTGCGGTTATATTTTTTGTTCCGGAAAATCCAGGTTGGCCAGGAACCGTTTTTCGAAGGCGGGGGTACCGGAAAGCGGCAGCACCCGCACGCTCCTGGTGAGGCTCTCCAGCCGGGCTCGCCCCTCCGGTTCCAGCAGCAGGCGCTCCACGCCCAAAAGCGCTCCTTCCCGGATAAATCCGGTGATCTTTACCATGTTTTCACTGAAAATTCCAATGTTTTTTAGGATCGCGGGGTCGAGCCGCGCCCCGAACGAGCCGGTCAACACCACCCCGGAAAGCCCGTCAAAATCGAGTCCCGCACGGGTGAGCAGAATCTCCATCCCGGCCCTGAGCGCCCCCTTGGCGAGCTGCAGCGCGCGGATGTCCTCCTGGTCCAGGTAGACGGCGCCGCGGGCGTCGCGCTGCAGCACGAAGGCCGGCACACCGTGTATCTCCTGCACCCGGTTGGCGAGGTTGGAGGCGATCTCGCCGGCCGGCTTCAGGCGCCCGGTCCGGTCAATCACGCCGTTCTCCAGGAGGGCCGCCACCGCATCCAGCACGCCGGTACCGCAGATGCCGCAGGCCGGAGCGCCGCCGATGGTGCCGATCCGGACGCGGTCTCCGTCGATCCGCACGCTTTCGATGGCCCCGGGAAGCGCGGCCATGCCGCAGCGCAGGTTGCCCCCCTCGAAGGCGGGGCCGGCAGCCGCCGAGGTGGAGAGGTATCGCTCGCCGTCGAAAAGCGCCATCTCCGCGTTGGTGCCGAGGTCGAGGTAGAGGGTTCCCGGGCGCGGCGTATCGGGGCAGCCAAAGAGAAAGGAGACCAGGTCGCCGCCCACGAAACCGCCGGGGAGCGGAAAGAGGAACGCGGGGAGTTCCCGGCTCCAGCCCAGTTCGCGCGTCGTCGTGCTTTTGGCGTCCTTGAACAGGGGGCGAAACGGTGGAAAGGCGAGCGAGGCGACCGGAAGCCCCAGGGCGATCTGCTCCATGGCGGGGTTCCCGGCCAGCGCGACCGCGGCAAGTGCCTGCGGCGCGGCTCCCGCCTCGGCGAGGAGCGCCTCCACCATGCGCTCCATCTCGCTGGCGAGGCAGGCCTGCATGGCGGCGAGATTTTCCGGGAGGTTGGCTGCGGCAAGGCGCGTCAGGACGTCGGCGCCAAAGGAGCGCTGCGGGTTGAGCGCCGAAGCCAGGGCAAGCCGCTTTCCGTTTGCCGGGTCGACGAGCGAGGCCGCAATGGTGGTGGTGCCGAGATCGAAGGCGACGGCCAGGCCGTTAATAGAAGACAAGGGTACTTTCATCGTAGGGCTCGACCACCCCGACGCAGACGGCGAAGGCGTTCGAGTCGGCCGACCGGGTAAGGAATTCGCGGGCAGCCGCAGGGGGAAACGCGATCAGGAGGCCACCCGACGTCTGCGGGTCGAAGAGCGGCAAGAGGCGGTCGTCGACGATGCCGGTGACCAGGTGCGAGTAATGGTCGCGGTTACGGTAGCAGCCGGCCGGCACCAGCCCTTCCTGCACCAGGTCCTCCACCCCGTTCATCACCGGCACCTGCGCCAGTTCGATCCGGAAGGTGACGTCGGCGCCGAGCGCCATCTCGCAGGCGTGCCCGATGAAGCCGAAGCCGGTCACGTCGGTGGCGGCACTCGCCCTAAGTTCGACCATGAGCTTGGCTGCGGCGGCGTTCAGCTGGGTCATCCAGCCAATCGCCTCGGCCTCCAGGGCGGCAGGGATCATCTCCGCCTTGATCGCCGTTGAGACGATGCCGGTTCCCAGGGGCTTGGTGAGTACGAGGAGATCGCCCGGCTGCGCGGTGCAGTTGCGCACCAGATCCTCCGGGTCGATGAGGCCGGTTACGGCGAGACCGTACTTGAGTTCGTGGTCCTCGACCGTGTGGCCGCCGACCAGGCAGGCGCCGGCCTCCTTGAGCGCGGCCGAGCCGCCGGCCAGGATGGCGGCCAGGACCGAGTTGGGGAGGTTGCAGGCCGGGAAGAAGGCGAGGTTCATGGCGGTAATCGGCCGGCCGCCCATGGCGTAGACGTCCGAGAGCGCGTTGGCCGCGGCGATGCGGCCGAAGCAGAACGGGTCGTCCACCAGGGGCGTGATGATGTCGGTGGTCTCCACCAAGGCGAGCCTCTCCCCTATACGGTAGACCCCCGCATCCTCGGCTCCCTCTACCCCCACGATCAGGTTGGGGTCATCGGAGCGCGTTATGTCGGCAATGGCTTCCTCTAGGCCCGCCGGGCCCAGCTTGGCGGCTCAACCGGCCGCCTGCACCATTTGAGTAAGCCTGATTTTGTCGTCCATAAAACCCTCGGGATAATTGCCACGGAAATGCGCAAAATGCGCAAAAGAAAAATCGAGTATTTGAATCGGTCTTGACGTTTTGTGCCTGCCAGCTCGTGTCTTTTTTGCGCCTTTTTGCGGCTAGCAAGCCGTGCCTTTTGCGGGCATCGAGCCTGGGGCCGGCTATCTTAGGTAAATCCTCGGCACCCTTTTACTGATGCCGCAGAAGATCTCGTACGGGATGGTACCGGCGGCGCTCGCCAGTTCCTCGGCGCTGATGCAGTCCCCCATCGGATCGGGCCCCAATAGCGTCACCTCGTCGCCCACCGCCACCCCCTCGATGCCGGTCACGTCCAACATGATCCAGTCCATGCAGACCGTCCCCGCCACGCGCGCCCGCTTGCCCCGCACCAGGGCCTCGCCCCGGTTGGTGAGCGAGCGGCTGTAGCCGTCGGCATAGCCGATCGGGACGCTGGCGATGAGCCGCCGCTCGGTCGCGGTGTAGCGCCTGCCGTAGCTGATCGGGGTCCCCGGCTCCACCCACTTGAGCATGGCCACCACGCTTTTCAGGCGCATCACCGGCTTCAGGTCGGCCATCCCCTGGAAATCGGCGGAGGGGAGCACGCCGTACATCGTGATGCCGGGACGGATCAGGTTGCAAAAGGAAAGGTCGAGCGCGAGAGCGGCCGCACTGTTGGCGATATGGACGTACCGGGGAGCGAAGCCGGCGGCCCGGGCGGCGTCGAGCGCCGCGGTGAACCGGGAAACCTGCAGGCGGGTGAACTCCTGCCCGTTCTCGTCCAGCTCGTCGGCCGAGGCGAAGTGGGAGAAGATCCCTTCCAGTTCCAGGTGCTTCAGCTCCTTGAGCGACCTGAAAAAGCCCTCCGCCTCGTAGTGCGCAATCCCCAACCGTGCCATGCCGGTGTCGATCTTCAGGTGGATCTTCGCCTTGCGGTAGAGCTTGCGGGCCGTCTCGTCCAGGGCGCGGGCCTGATCGAGGGTGAAGACGGCAGTGGAGAGGTTGAAGCCCACGCACTTGCGCTCCTGGCCCGGGTAGATGCCGCCCAGGATGAGGATGGGGCGGTCGATGCCGCTTTTGCGCAGCTGGATCCCCTCCGCCAGGAAGGCGACGCCGTAGGCAGTCACCTGAAGCGCCTCGAGTTCCAGGGCGACGTCCATGAAACCGTGGCCGTAGGCGTCCGCCTTCACCACGGCCAGCACCCCGCATCCCGCGGGTTTGTGCTTCGCGATGACCGAGTAGTTGTGTCTTAAGGCGGCCAGATCTATTTCAGCGACTGTGGGGCGGTTGTCCATGGGTGCCTGCCGGAATCCTCGTGCTGAAGGATAAAAGCCCCGGGTGACAGATGGCCCGGGGCACTTTCCATAATGGGGATATCTATCACTTCTGCCCCCCTCTGTAAAGCCGAAAAACCCGAAATCAGTTGACTTTAGCTAAGCATTGCTTTAAGTATACGGCTCAGCCAGCTAGGGGAGTTCGCGAGAACTGAGACAGGCTTAAGCCTGAGACCCTTTGAACCTGATCCGGGTAGAACCGGCGTAGGGAAGCGGCGCGCACTCCGACACCCCAATCATCCACCGGAGCCGTGACCCTTACCGTCACGGCTTTTCTATTTGGTGGCGGCGCTGCCTGAGCAAAGGACCGTCTCACCGGCATATCGTCGTTAAATTTTTGAGGATGAACCCGTGCTCAAACTCGTGGTTGACCATAGCGGCAGGGAAAAACCCCTCTCGGGGCTCTACCTGATCACCGACCAGGGGGAACGCCTCCTGGAACGGGTGCGCGAGGCGCTCGCCTGCGGGGTGAGCGTCCTGCAGTACCGCGACAAGGTGCACGACTACCGCGAGCGCCTGATGCTCGGCGCCGAACTGAAGGCGATCTGCGCGCGCTTCAAGGTCCTCTTCATCGTGAACGACGACCTGGAACTCGCCCTCGCGCTCGACGCGGACGGGGTGCACCTGGGACAGGAGGACGGCGACCCGACTCAGGCCCGCGCCGTGCTCGGAGCCGGCAAGCTCCTCGGGGTCTCCACCCACTCGTTGGAGGAGGCACTGGCGGCGCAGGAGGCGGGGGCCGATTACGTCGGTTTCGGCGCCATCTACCCGACGGCGACCAAGGAAGTCCCGGCCGTTCGCGGCCCCGAAGGGATCGCCCTGCTCAAGGAAAAGCTGCAGATCCCGGTGGTGGCCATCGGCGGCATCAACCGGGACAACGCAGGCGTCCTCATCGACAAGGGTGCCGACGCTGTCGCGGTCGTCTCGTCGGTCCTCTCGGCACGCTCGCCCGGGCTCGCCGCCACGGAACTCGCGCTCCTCTTCAACCGGCGCGCCCCCTACCCGCGCGGCGCGGTGCTCACGGTGGCCGGCTCGGACTCGGGCGGCGGCGCGGGCATCCAGGGAGACCTGAAGACCATCGCACTGCTCGGGAGCTACGGCGCCTCGGCCATTTCGGCGCTCACCGCCCAGAACAGCCGCGGAGTCGCCTCGATCCATCCCGTCCCCCCGGAGTTCCTCGCCGAGCAGCTGGAGGCGGTCCTTGGCGACTTCCCCATCGACGTGGTGAAGATCGGCATGCTCTTCTCCCCGGAGAACGCCGAGACGCTGGCCGAGAAGCTGGTCGCCCACCGGGCCCGGATCGTCGTCCTCGACCCGGTGATGAGCGCCAAGGGTGGAGCGCTGCTCCTGGAGGACGATGCGTTCGGCATCCTTAAAAAGCGCCTGATCCCGCTCACCTATCTCCTCACCCCGAACCTTCCTGAGGCGGAGCGGCTCACCGGCCTCACCATCACGGACAACGCCGGGATGGAGCTCGCGGCCCGTGCCCTGCACCTCATGGGCGCCAGGAACGTGCTTATCAAGGGGGGACACCAAAGCGAAGGGGTGGTGACCGATCTTCTCTTCGACGGTACCGACTTCACCCGCTTCTCGGCGCCGCGCTCCCTGACCCGCAACACCCACGGCACCGGATGCGCCCTTGCCTCGGCCATCGCGAGCTTCCTGGCCCAAGGGGAACCGCTGCCGGTCGCCGTTGGACGCGCCAAAAAGTTCATCACCCGCGCCATCAAGTCCGCCCATCCGCTCGGCAAGGGACACGGGCCGATCAACCACTATCTCGCAGCAAAAGACCAGGCCGAGCCTTGAAGCCTCGGCATATCACGTCAGGAGTAGCCATGACCCAGCTTGAAAGCGCCCGCGAGGGCATTATCACCGAAAAGATGCGACAGGCTGCCGCCGCCGAAGGGGTGGATCCCGAATTCATCCGCGCCGGCATCGCAGCTGGAAACATCATCATCTGCCACAACAACAAGCACTTAAACGGCACCCCGCTTGCCGTCGGCAAGGGGCTGAGGACCAAGATCAACGCCAACATCGGCTCCTCCGCCGACGACCTCAGCATCGAGAAGGAGCTGGAGAAGGCACGGGTGGCGGTGGCCAGCGGCGCCGACGCCATCATGGACCTCTCCACCGGCGGCCCGGTCGACGAGATCCGCCGCGCCATCATCGCCGAGACCCCGGCCTGCATCGGGACCGTCCCCCTCTACCAGGCGGCGCTCGACGCGGTGCGCAACAAGAAGAAGGCCATCGTCGACATGACCGTCGAGGACATCTTCGAAGGGGTCCTGAAGCACGCCGAGGACGGCGTCGACTTCATCACGGTGCACTGTGGCGTGACCCGCGCCACGGTTGAGCGCATGCGGCGCGAAGGGCGCATCATGGACGTGGTTTCGCGCGGCGGCGCCTTCACCATCGAGTGGATGGCGCACAACAACGCCGAGAACCCGCTCTACGAACACTTCGACCGCCTGCTGGAGATCACCAAGGCCTACGACATGACGCTCTCCCTGGGCGACGGTTTCCGCCCGGGCTGCCTGGCCGACGCCACCGACCGCGCCCAGATCCACGAGCTGATCATCCTGGGCGAGCTCACCCAAAGGGCTCAGGCCTTCGGCGTCCAGGTGATGATCGAGGGGCCGGGCCACATGCCGCTGAACCAGATAGAGGCCAACATCCTTTTACAGAAGCGCCTGTGCCACGGCGCCCCCTTCTACGTCTTGGGGCCGCTGGTCACCGACATCGCACCCGGTTACGACCACATCACCTCGGCCATCGGCGGCACCATCGCGGCCGCGGCCGGCGCCGATTTCCTCTGCTACGTGACCCCGAGCGAGCACCTGCGGCTCCCGAGCGTCGAGGACGTGCGCGAAGGTGTGATGGCCTGCCGCATCGCCGGCCATGCCGCCGACATCGTGAAGGGGGTGAAGGGCGCCATCGAGAAGGACAACCAGATGGCGCGCTGCCGCAAGAAGCTCGACTGGGAAGGTCAGTTCGCCCTCGCCATCGACCCGGAGAAGGCGCGGCGCCTGCGCGCCGAGTCGGGCGTCGCCGACCACGGTGCCTGCACCATGTGCGGCGAATTCTGTGCCTACAAGGTGATGGACGACGCCACCGAGCGCGAGAAAGCCAACGCAGCAGCCTGATCCCATCTGCCAACAGCCTAGCACCGGGATAGCTGCCCTCCCCCTCCCTCGGACCCGATACCACAAATAAAGCCGCCGATCCTTCCGGATCGGCGGCTTTTTCGTGGCTGCCTCAAGCGATGCGAACTGCCCCGTCTATTAAGGGGCTACGGTTATGTTGAACGACTGGCTGGCCGACGACGCCCCCCGGGTTACCGTGACCGTCACCGCACGGGTACCGACGTAGGTGCTGGTCGGGGTCCAGCTGATGACACCTGCGGTCGAGATCGTCATCGCCGTGGTGGGCCTGGTCGGCAGAGCGTAGGTGAAGGTCCCGCCGCCGGGCATGGTCGCTGTCACGGTGTAGCTGTAGGCGGTACCGACCTTCGCCGTGGTGACCGGCGTCGAGGTGATGGTGATGGGCGACGCCGTGGAAACCACGGTGAAGCTCTGCCGGTTGGTGTACCCCCCGCCGGCCACCTGGACCGTCACCGGAAAGCTCCCCGCCTGGGTCGCGCTCGGTGTCCAGCTGATCACCCCGGTTGAGCTGTTGATGGACATCCCGGTCACCGTGGTGAGCAACCGGTAGCCGAAGGCCGTGGTCCCGGGCAGGCTGGCGGTGACCGGATACCTGTAGGCAACCTGGGTGCTGGCCGTGGTAACCGGCGTCGAAGTGAAGATGATGGGGGTCGGACTGACCTGGACCGTGAAATTCTGTGTCGCGCTGTAACCGCCCGAGGTGACGGTCAGCGACACCGGAAAGCTCCCGGTTTGGGTGTCGGTCGGGATCCAGCTGATGCTCCCCGTACTGGCGCCGATGCTCATTCCGGCCGGCGAGCTGGTGAGGGCGTAGCTTGCCGCCGGCATCCCGCTCGGCACCTCGGCTCTCACCGGATAGCTGTAGGTGTTCCAGCTGCTGGTCGTGGTCGGCGGCGTCGAGGTGATGCTCGGCTGGTATTGTACGGTAACGGTGAACTCCTGGATCGCCACCAAGAGGTTACTGCTGGCGACGCTTCCGACAACGAGCCGCACCGGGAAGCTCCCCAGCTGGTCGGTGCGGGGCGTCCAGCTGATCACGCCGTCGGAGGAGACCGACATGCCGTCGGGTGCGCTGGTCAGGGTATAGCTGAGCGCGCCGGCACCCGGCTCCGCGGCGGCCACGCTGTAGCTGTAGGCGTAACCCGGGGCTGCCAGGGTTATCGGCCTGGAGGTGATGCTCGGCTGGCGGCTCAGTTGAGCGTCGGCGTCCGGGCAGGTGACGCCGTAGTTGTGGCAGCGCGCGCAGTCGTAGTCGTTCTCGCCCTTGTAGGGGGTGCCCCACTTGACGTTGGTGCGCAGCGGATGACAGATCACGTTGGAACAGGTCTTGGTGGCCGGATCGTAGGTTGCGTTGGTCAGCCTCTGGTTGCTCCAGTCCATGATCGGCGGCACGTCCACCTGCTTCTCGAACACCACGTCGTTTCTGCCGTTCACGTGGTTGGCGAAGTTGGTGATCGGCACGTTGCCCATGACGGTCGCATAGGCCGGGTCGTTGATGTCGTAGCTGTAGCTGTTGTTCTGCGAGACGGTGCCGTTGTGGCAGTACCTGCAGCTGATCGGCTCGGGGTACGGCGTCGAGTAGGCCTGCGACAGCATGTTCGAGGTGTGCATGAACTCGATGGGCCCCCAACCGCTGTCGGGCCCGATCCAGGAGTGGCTGTCGCCTGCGGCGCCTCCGTTCTCGGGAGCGCGCGTCCGGGGCGGGTTGGCATGGCAGCCGGAGCAGTCCAGCCCGGGGCCGTCCCAGGTGACGGTCTTGTAGTTGGTGGTGGTGACCAGGTCCGCCGGGACGCTCGGGTTGCAGCTGGCCGTATTCGGGACCCCGGTCGGGGTGGTCCAGGACTTGTAGCTGTGGCAGTAGACGTTGCTGCAGGTCCCCTTGCTGTAGGCGATGCCCCGGTCGTCCTGGAACAGGGTGGTACCGGCTACGTAGGTGGCCGACGCCGGGTGCTTGGCCTTGAGCGACCCCGCCGGGGCGAGCGGGTTGTACAGTTCCACATCCACCGTGCCGTTGCCGTGCTTGGCCTTGTCCATCGGGTGGCAGTTGCCGCAGTTCATGATATAGGCGTCGGCCGTCGCACCCAGATCCTGGGCGATGCCGGTGGCACCGTAGGCGGCCTGCGCCACCGTTCCGCCGAAGTGCTTCAGGTGCGAAGCGGTTGCCGGAGGCGCGCCGTGGCAGCCGTCGCAGCCCAGGGTGCCGCCCCAGGTTGCGCTGCCGTTGTTGTGGCAGCTGATGGCGGAGCAGGTCCCGCCATCGGTGGCGGAGGTGTAGCTGAAGGTCCGCGCCGGTCCCGGCTCGAGATCCACCGAGCCGTTCAGGTGGGCCGTACTGCCGGGGAGGACGGTCCCGTTGCTCGCGGCGGTCCTCGCGTGGCAATCGATGCAGCTGAAGCCGCCGTTCAGATGCTTGGGGTGGCTTCCGGAGGTATTGGTGTGGCAGCTTGTGCAGCTTCCGGTCGTCTGGTAGGCGGTGAGGCTCTGGGCCGCCTCGGGCGTGATTTTACCCTCGGTCACCAGGTAGCTGAGCGCCGTGTCGATGGAGCCGGTTACCGTGCCGTTGTAGAGGAAATCGATCGATCTGACGAGGAGCTCTTTGGCGTAGGCCGAGTTGTGCGCGTAGGCACCCGGTTCGCCGAGCAGCAGGGCGTAGTTGAAGGCGGCACCCATGGTGTCCGCACCGGCTTGGCCGCTTCCCCAGTTGGTGTCGGCAAAGTGCGGATACTCTTCCGAGTAGGGGTGCTGCTTCGCCGCCAGCATGGCCTTCAGCACGTTGAGCCCGTTGGCGAAGGCGGCCTTCTTCTCGGCGAGCTGTGCGGCGTCCAGGTAGCTTCTGTGGCAGCCGGCGCAGACCTCGTTGGCCTGGGCCGCGAAAATGTGGCCGCTGGCGGCGCTTTTGTGGCACGCCACGCAGGGGCCGGCGCCTGACGCCATGCCGATGATGCGGTGGCTGTTGCTCGAGTAGTAGTTGAAGGAGCTGCCGCCCGGGAAGCGATAGCCGGCGCTGCCGTGCAGAACGCCTCCGGCGGCGCGGTAGTGCGGGTCGATGAACGGCAGGTTGCCGAAGTCGGCCGCAACGGCGAGCTGCGCGGCTATGCTGACGCCGCTATTCCTGCCGCTGTGGCAGTTCATGCAGATGTTGGACTTGCCGGTTTCCCGGTTCAGGTAGCTGTCGTCAGCGTAGGGCCGCACCGGCTTCAGGGTGCGCACGATGCCGGCGCTCACGTCCTGGTGGCAGCCGATGCAGGTGAGCAGTTCCTTGCTCTTGTCAGAGGCTGCACCCCACGCCGCGGTGACCTTGCCGGTCGAGTAGGCGATGAAGCCCGTCGTGGTATGGCACTGCACACAGCCCGATTTGGTCTTGAAATCAAAACTGGTCCAGGCGGGGCTCGTGGTGTTGGCGTGCGCCGAGCTGTACCATTGGTGGCGCGCCGTCTTGTTGGCGGGGCTGTCGAAGTGGCAGTTCGAGCAGCTCGACCTGGAGGTGATGTAGGAAGCGGGGTAGTTGGCTCCGGTCACGTTGTTGAAGTGGAGCGTCGCCAGGTTCCCGGTGAAGGAGCCCTCGACCGTGCGCGGGTTGTGCGGGTTATGGCAGATTATGCAGTCAGCGCCCGAGTCGACGACGAACGGGTGGCCAATCACCTGACCCGCGGCGTCGAAATGACAGCCGCCGCAGACGGCAGAGCTGGTGTCCGGCTTGTGGGGGGCCTGCTTATGGCAGGAGACGCAGACCACACCTACATTCCGGTGCAGCGAAGCCTGGTAGGCGGCTACGATATCCGGGTTGTGGCAGGTGACGCAGA
>Ga0079306_1000496_pt1 | contig 35812 bp, 35 predicted proteins | sample Methanotroph_Enr_FD_79181 | JGI IMG/M metagenome (GOLD analysis project Ga0079306, IMG submission 79181) | Enriched soil microbial communities from Old Woman Creek wetland in Ohio, USA - Methanotroph_Enrichment_5 | ecosystem: Environmental > Terrestrial > Soil > Wetlands | place: USA: Ohio... | reverse complement strand
GGGCTGGGACCTCTACAGCCTCCTGGGCATCGGCAAGGGCGACAAGGCGCGGATGCACGAGCAGCACGGCCGCAACTACCGGTTCTTCGACGCCCCGGTGGGCCTCATCTTCAGCATCGACCGGGTGATGGAGGTCGGCAGCTGGCTGGACTACGGCATGTTCCTGGAGAACGTCATGATCGCCGCCCGGGCCCGGGGGCTGCACACCTGTCCCCAGGCCGCCTTCACCCAGTTCCACCGGGTCATCGCCGAGGAGCTGGGCTTCCGCCCCGAACAGATGCTGGTCTGCGGCATGGCCCTCGGCCATGCCGATCCCGCCGCCCCCGAGAACCAGCTCGTCACCGAGCGGGCCCCCGTCTCGGAGTTCGCGCGGTTCTTCGAGGACTGAGGGGAGAGCTTCAACCCTGCGGCGGGTAGTCCCTGGCGGTCTCGCGGCCGGAGAGGACGCGGAGGGCGCCCTTGGCGAGGGCGGCCATCTCGTTCTCGCCGGGATACACCCGCACGGGGCAGCCCAGGGCCGACGTGAGGCGGCGCAGTTCCCCCACCAGCTTCTCCGATCGGGCCAGGCCGCCCGTGAGGAGGATGGCATCCACAGGCTCGCCGTCGAAGGCGGGCACCAGGGCCGAGACGGCCTTGGCGATCTGGTAGGCCATGGCGTCGAAGACCAGCCGGGCCTCGGCGTCCCCGTCCGCCACGCGCCGCTCCACCTCGCGCATGTCGGAGGTGCCCAGCAGGTCGATGAGCCCCCCCCTGCCCTTGTTTAGGGTCTTCAGCTCGGCCTTGGTGTACTTGCCGGAGAAGCAGAGGTCGATGAGCTGGCCGGCCGGCAGGGTGCCCGTGCGCTGGGGCGAGAAGGGGCCCTCCCCGTCCAGGCCGTTGTTCACGTCGATGTAGCGGCCCTTGCGGTGGGCGCCCACGGTGATGCCGCCGCCCATGTGGGCCACCACCACGTTGACCCGCTCGTAGAAGGTCTCGTGCTCCTCGGCGTAGCGCCGGGCCGTGGCGATCTGGTTCAGGGCGTGGCTGATCACGCGGCGGGGCAGCTCCTTGAGGCCGGAGACCTTCACCTTGGGCTCGGCCTCGTCCACCACCACCGGATCCACGATGTAGGCGGGCTTGCCGGTGCCCGCCACCAGCTCGGCCGCGATGAGGGCGCCCAGGTTGGAGGCGTGTTCGCCCCTGGCCCCGGCCTTCAGGTCCTCCAGCATGGCGGCTCCGACCTTCCAGGTTCCGTGGGGGATGGGCCGCAGGAGTCCGCCGCGACCGGAGACCGCGTCGAGGTCGTCCAGGGAGAGCCCCTTCTGCGCCAGGAACCGCAGCACGGCGTCCTTCCGGAAGGCGAACTGGGCGGTGATGGGCTGGCCCTCGAAGGCCTTCAGATCCCCCGCCGGATGCTGAAGCTCCTCCGTGAAGCGCTCCTCGTCGCCCTCGAAGACCGAGGTCTTGGTGGAGGTGGAACCGGGGTTCAGCACCAGCACCCGATGCCGGCGGAAGAAGGTGTCCTTCGGGGTGCGCTGCCATTGGCCGTAGGCGTGGAGGCGCATCACGGAGGCCTTCACCGCCAGGCGGATGTCCTCGGGCGTGCAGTCCATGGGCAGGTCCACGCCCTGGAACCAGAGGCCGAACATCACGGGGAACTTGCGGGCTTCCGGGAACCGGGTGGCGTAGAGGTGGTAGAGCAGGTTGCCCATGTCCAGGTTGGGGCAGACGATCACGTTGGGACCGCCCTCCCAGGGCAGGCCGTCCGCGTGGTAGAGGTCGGCGGAGCGCCGCGAGAGCGCCACGCTCACCTTCACCTCGCCCCGGATGTGGATGCTGCGGTAGCGCTCGGCGTGGCGGATCCGCTCGGCCAGGATCTCCGGCACCAGCTCCGCGGCCTGGCGCACCAGCTCGGGCGAGGGGCCCTCGTCGCTCCCGCGGTTGGAGTAGGACACCATGGCGCAGCGGATCTCGGGGAGCACGTCTTCAGGGATGAGGTCCCGGGCCACGGCGCAGGTGCCCACGGCCACCTCCGCCAGCGTGCGGGGCGTCATGGTGGCGTTCACGCCCACGTCCCCGAACACCACGATGTTGTGGGGATAGACGTCATCCGGATGGCTGTCCGGCAGCACGAAGACGCCGGCTTCGCAGGCGACGCTGCGCTGGGTCAGCAGTTCCACCATGGGGCGGAAGAAGGCCCGGGGTTCATGGGTGGCGCCCCCCACCACCATGTCCGCGTGGCCCTGCTTCACCGCCCAGATGCCGAAGCGGCCGGGCTCGGACACGAGGCGGCGGGACTCCTCCAGGTCCATGGTCCGCCCGAGGGATTGGGCGAAGACCAGGCACGCCGAGGCGAACTCCTCCAGCAGGTCGGGCCGGGAGGCCGGATCCACGAAGGCGCTTTCGGAGAGGGTGTATTCCACCCGGTCCCGGCCCAGCCGATCCGCCTCGCGCTCCGCCAGGGCCCGGACCTCGGCCTCCGGGGCCAGGAACACGGGCCGGATGAAGCGGCCCAGGTGGCACACGGCCTCCAGGGTCCGGGGGTCCAGCGCTTCGGGGAACATCACCGTGGGGCGGTTCCGGGGCGCGGCCAGCAAGCGGCTGTCGAGGGAGGCTTCGATGTCAAACATGGGACTCCGGGGGCGGGGGCTCCGGGCGGGCGCGGAACTGCGGGCCTGCCAGAGCGGAAGTTTACCAGGGCGCCCCCCCATCCCGGCGGATGATGGCCATCACAAAAGCTCGCGCGGGAGGCCCGCCGGCATTACATTTCAAATATATTAACCATGAGGTATCCTATGCCAAGGCATGCCTCCCCCGCCGAAGCCGTCGCCTGCGTCCAGTCCGGCCAGCGGGTGTTCATCCACGGCGCCGCCGCGACCCCGACCTTCCTGCTGGATGCCCTGGTGGCCCAGGCGGACCGCCTCCGGGACGTGGAGCTCATCCACATCCACGTGACCGGCGACGTGCGCTATGCCCGGCCCGAGTACGCCCGCAGTTTCCGGGTGGCCAACCTCTTCGTCGGGCACAACATGCGCGCCCACGTGGGAACGGCACGGGTGGACTACCTGCCCTGCTTCCTGTCGGAGATCCCCAACCTCTTCCGATCCGGCCGCCGCCCCCTGGACGTGGCCTTCCTCCATGTCTCGCCACCGGACGAGCACGGCTTCTGCACCCTGGGCACCAGCGTCGATGTGGCGAAGGCCGCGGCGGACACGGCCCCCGTCCTCGTGGCCCAGGTGAACCCCCGCATGCCCCGGGTCCATGGGGACGGCTTCATCCACATCAGCCGCATCCACCACTGGGTGGAGGTGGACGCCCCGATCCCCGAGTTCCCGCAGCCGCCCACCGGCCCGGAGGAGGCCGCCATCGGACGGTACGCCGCCCAGATCATCGAGGATGGCGCCACCCTCCAGATGGGCATCGGGGCTGTGCCCGACGCGGTGCTGTCGGCCCTGTCGAACCACCGCCACCTGGGCATCCACACGGAGCTCATGTCGGACGGGGTGCTGGGGCTCCTCCAGAGCGGGGCCATCGACAACACCCAGAAGAAGATCCACCCCGGCAAGATCGTGGTCGGGTTCGTCACCGGGACGCGCCGCATCTACGACTTCATCGACGACAATCCGCAGGTGGCGATGCTGGACATCGCCTACATCAACAACCCGACGATCATCGCCCGCAATCCCAAGGTGACGGCCATCAACAGTGCCGTGGAGATCGACCTCACAGGCCAGGTCTGCGCGGACTCGGTGGGCCACCGCATCATCTCCGGCGTGGGCGGGCAGATGGACTTCATCCGCGGAGCGTCCCTCTCGGCGGGCGGCAGGCCCATCATTGCCCTTCCCAGCCGCACGAAGAAGGGGGAATCCCGCATCGTCCCCACCCTGAAGCCCGGGGCCGGGGTGGTCACCACCCGGCAGCATGTCCACTACGTCATCACCGAGTACGGCATCGCCGACCTCTACGGCAAGACCCTGCACGAGCGGGCCCGGGCCCTCATCGAAATCGCCCACCCGGGCGACCGGGAGATGCTGGAGCAGGCCTGGTGCGAGCTGGCGAACTGCCAATGACTAGCGATCCGAGATCTCGGCCCGCTCCACCCACACCACTTCGCAGGACCCGTCGCCGGTGTCCGTGCGGCTGAGGCTGCTCACCCAGTGCCAGTTGTCCGTCCCGTCCGCCCGCACCAGCTGGCCCTCCAGGTGGACGATCTGCCCCGGCCTGGCGCGGGTCAGGCGGCGGGCCACCGACCGTGTGGCAGGAATCATGTGCATGTTGGCGCTGTGGCTGGAGATCTCCACCGGTGAGATGGGCAGCCGGGCCGAATTCCAGAAGTACCAGCGCTCCCCCTGCCGGATGGTGATGGCGTCCAGCACCCGGGAATCCGACATGGGCCCCCAGCCAAGGGCCAGGTCCACCGGGGACAGCTCGGCAGCCCGGTCGAAGCGGTAGCGTTCCGCCCCGAGGACCCGGGCCCGGATCTCGAAGCGGGCCAGCGGCGTCAGCCTGTGGTCGTGGAACGTCCAGGGCGCAGCCGATTCCGGCGGCGCCTGGATGGGCTCCGCAGGTGCGAGGATGCCCGGAGGATGGCTCACGGGCCGGCCATTCCACCACCACATCCCGGCGGCGACGCTCGGAAGAACGAGCAGCACTGCCCCCTTCCGTTCCTGAACCCAATCCATCCATGCGCCCATGGCTTCCAGGATGGGACACCTCAAAGGTCCGGAGAAACGAAATGGTGATGGCCGTCACGGCGCCCCCCAGGCGCCAGCCTATGCTCACAGCCTTCCATGATCCTTGCCGCCCGCCGATCCGCCCGCCCGTTCCCTCCGGAACCGGCCGGGGCCCCGGCACCGGGCGGAACCCCCTGGATCGGCCTGAGCGGCGGGACGGCGCCCGACTCCGGTACACTTCCCGGATCCCGTCCCCTGGAGCCTTCATGGACCTCACCTGGTTCGCCGGCAACCCCGGCCTCACCCTCCTCTTCCTGCTGCTGGCCGTCTTCGCGGTGGTCCTCCTCAGCAAATGGATCCGCTACATCCCCAACAACCGTGTGGGCATCGTCGAGAAGCTCATCAGCGGAAAGGGATCCGTCAAGACCGGCCTCATCGCGCTGAATGGCGAGGCGGGCTTCCAGCCCAGCCTGCTGCGTGGCGGCTGGCACCTGCTCACGCCCTTCCAGTACCGCATCCACAAGATGCCGCTGGTGACCATCCCCCAGGGCAAGATCGGCTATGTCTTCGCCCGCGACGGCAAGGACCTGCCGCCTTCCCAGGCCCTGGCCAGCAATACCCATGGCGCCGACTTCCAGGATGTCGTGGCCTTCCTCCAGGGCGGTGGGGAGAAGGGCCCCCAGCGCCAGATCCTGCGCGAGGGCATGTACGCCATCAACCTCGTCCAGTTCGTGGTGCTCACGGAGGACCAGGTGTACTACCTGCCCCTGGACCGGAGCGAGGTGGAGACCTTCCAGAAGATGAGCGCCATCATCGCCGAGCGTGGCGGCTGGCGGCCCGTCATCATCCGGGGCACTGACGACGCCGTGGGCATCGTCACCGTCCACGACGGCCCGAGCCTCGGCAGCGGCGAGATCATCGCGCCCACGGTGGGGGAGGATCCCCACCAGGGCACGACCTATCACAACAACTTCCAGGACGCGGACAAATTCCTGGTGGCCGGAGGCCAGCGCGGACGCCAGTACCAGGTGCTGGTGGAGGGAACCTACTACATCAACCGCCTGTTCGCGACGGTGGAGCTGATTCCCAAGACCGTCGTGGAGGTGGGCACGGTGGGTGTGGTCGTCAGCTACACCGGTGCCAAGGGCGCGGACATCAGCGGCCAGGACTACCGCCACGGCGAGCTGGTCACCCAGGGCCAGCGGGGCGTCTGGAGCGACCCGCTGCTGCCCGGCAAGTACGCCTTCAACACCTACGCCGGCAAGGTGCTCATGGTGCCGACGACGAACTTCATCCTGAAGTGGTCGAAAGGCGAGGTGGGCAGCCACAAGTTCGACGAGAACCTGACCGAGGTGAGCCTCATCACCAAGGACGCCTTCGAGCCCAGCCTGCCCCTCTCCGTGGTGGTCCACATCGACTACCGCAAGGCCCCCCTCGTCATCCAGCGGTTCGGCGACATCAAGAAGCTCGTGGAGCAGACCCTGGATCCCATGGTGAGCGCCTACTTCAAGAACATCGGCCAGACGCGCACCCTCATCCAGCTCATCCAGGACCGCAGCGCCATCCAGGAACAGAGCGGCACCCAGATGAAGGAGAAGTTCGCCCAGTACAACCTCGAACTCCAGGAAGTGCTCATCGGCACGCCCACCAGCGGGGCGCCCGGCGGGCAGATCGAGCAGATCCTCGTCCAGCTCAGGAGCCGCCAGATCGCCGACGAGCAGGTGGAGACCTACGGCCGCCAGCAGAGCGCCGCCGTGAAGGAGCGGGAGCTGCGCGAGGCCGAGGCCCGCGCCAAGCAGCAGACGCTGCTCACGGAATCCGCCATCGGCATCGAGGTGCAGAGCAACCAGGGCAAGGCCGAGTACGCCAAGGCCCAGCAGCAGGCCGCCCAGATCCAGACCCTCGCGGGCGCCGAGGCGGAGAAGGTGCGCCTCATGGGCGAAGGCGAGGCCAAGCGCATCAAGGTGATGGCCGAGGCCCAGGCCGAGCAGGCCGCCCGCGTGGGCATCGCCCAGGCCATGGCCATCGAGGAGCAGGTGAAGGCCTACGGCGGCCCCCAGTTCCAGCTGGTGCAGCAGGTCATGAGCCGCTTCGCCGAGGCCATCGAGAAGTCCCAGGTGGACGTGGTCCCCAAGATCCAGATGGCCGGGGGCCAGGGCGGTGGCAGCCTCATCGAGAGCCTGCTGGGGCTGCTGCTCAGCGAGAAGGCCGGCCAGCTGGCCGGCGTGGCCCCGATGACCCCGTCCAACCCCGAGGCGGAGGCCCTCAAGGCCGCGCTGCGGAAGGATCTGGGCAAGTAGGGCGGCCCGACCCGAAAGCAGGGAGCGGTCGGGTGACCCCTCCCTGCTTCCCGGGCTCGCCCAGGGCTACTTGCCCGGCTGCTCTTCGAGCAGAGCCTCCACCACCCGCGCCACGTAGTCGGGCCGGATGCCCAGGGCCCGCACCAGGCCGTTCCGGTCGATGACGGCGTAGGTGGGCCACCACTGGACCTTCCAGGCCGCGGTGGTGGCCGCGGAGGCATGGGCGGTGGGATAGGCCAGGCCCGTGGCCCGGGCCACGTCCTCCATGCGCTCCTCGCCCCGGCCGCTGCCGCAGGCGCCGATCACCAGCACGCCGCGATCCGCGAACTTGCGCGCCACTTCGTTGTTGTGGGGGATGGAGGCCCGGCAGGGTCCGCACCAGGTGGCCCAGAAATCCACCACCAGGATCTTCCCCTTCATGGACTCCGGCTTCACCTCGCCATTCAGCCAGCCGGACAGGTCCAGCACCGGCGCGGGCTTGCCCAGCATGGGCGCATGGGCGGACCAGCCGCTCTCCAGCCAATGCCCCTCCGTGGCCAGGGCGGCCACCTTCGGGTTCTCTGCGAGGAGCAGGCCGGGCATCAGGAGGCCGAGGCACAGGGCGCGGGCACGCATGGGGGCTCCGGGGAACCGCCCCAGGATACCCGGGGCCCGCCAGGGTCCGGGGTACACTGCCCCCATGGCTTCCGATGCCCTGCTCCAGACCCTCCTCGACGCCGCGAAGCGCCTCCACGCCCGGGGTCTGCTGGCTGCCGGGGACGGCAACCTGTCCGTGCGGCTCGAGGACGGCCGCATCGCCATGACCCCCCGGGGCGTGCCCAAGGCCGAGGTGCGGCTGGAGGATCTGGCCTTCCTCGCCCTGGACGGAACGGTCCTCTCGGGGAACCCGAGCAGCGAGCGGGCCATGCACCTGGCTGTCTTCCGCGCCGTGCCGGAGGCGAAGGCGGTGGTCCACGCCCATCCCCCCACGGCCATCGCCTGGACCCTGGCCCGACCGGAGCTGCCGGAGCTGCCCTCGGACAGCCTGCCCGAGGTGATCCTCGCCACCGGCCGCATCCCCGTGGTGCCCATGGCCACCCCCGGCACCGAAGCCATGGGCACCGCCCTCCTGCCCTTCCTGCCCGTCCACCGGCTCATGATCCTGGCCCGGCACGGCGGCCTCGCCTGGGGCGAATCCATGCACGAGGCCGCCGGTGGCATGGAGCGTCTCGAACAAGTCGCGGAGATCCTCTGGAAGGCCGAGGCCCTGGGCGGCGCCAAGCCGCTGACGGAGGCCGAGCTGTCGGAACTCCGGGCCCTGAGGGCGAAGCTCGGGCCGAGGATCCTCTGATGCAGCCCTTCGACTCCCTCGGCCTTCGCCACGATGGCCGCACCCTCTGGGTGCTGGACCAGACGCAGCTTCCGGATGCGGAGGTCTGGCTGGATGGGAGCGATCCCATGGCCATGGTGGCCCTCATCCAGCGCCTCGCGGTGCGCGGGGCGCCGCTCATCGGCGTGGCGGCGGCCGCGAGCCTCGCCACCTTCGCCCATCGGGGCGCCTCCGCCACCGAGTACGGCGCCGCCTGCGCGGCCCTGGGGGCGGCCCGCCCCACGGCCGTGAACCTCATGTGGGCCATGGACCGGATGAAGGGGGCCGCCGATCCGGTGGCGGAGGCGGAGGCCATCTTCGCGGAGGACGTGAGGCTCTGCGAGGGCATGGCCGAACACGGCGCGGCCCTCATCCAGGACGGCGAAGGCCTGCTGACCCACTGCAATACCGGGGGCCTGGCCACCGCGGGCATCGGCACCGCCCTGGGCGTCATCCGCCGGGCCCACGAGCAGGGCAAGCGCCTCCAGGTGTACGCCGACGAGACGCGCCCCCTGCTGCAGGGCGGCCGCCTCACGGCCTGGGAGCTGGGGAAGCTGGGCATTCCCTCGACCCTCATCACCGACAGCATGGCGGCCCTGCTGCTGCGCGACGGCAAGGTGCAGCGGGTGCTGGTGGGTTCCGACCGCGTGGCCGCCAACGGCGATTTCGCCAACAAGGTGGGCACCTACGGCCTGGCCGTCCAGGCCCGGTTCCACGGCATCCCCTTCCACCCCGTGGCCCCCTTCTCCACGGTGGACCTGGCCTGCCCGGATGGCGCCGCCATCCCCATCGAGCTGCGCGATCCCGCCGAGGTGCGGGGCTACGAATCGCTTCGCTGGGCCCCCGAGGCCATGCCCGCCTGGAACCCCGCCTTCGACGTCACCCCCGTGGACCTGGTCACGAGCCTCGTGCTCGACCGGGGCGTCCTCACCCGCGACGAACTCCGCGCCGGAGCCTTGAGTCAGGCCTGTGGCTGAGCCCACTGCCATCGCACGGCAGAGGGCGCGGAGAGCCTAATGCCGCTCTCGGCGCTCTCTGCGGCTGGCGCGGTCGATCATCGCGCCGCCGGGGCGTTCGTCTTGGCGGCGAAGCCTTCCGGCGGATAGATGTAGTCGAGGTCGAAGCAGGCGGTGCAGAAATCCTGCCGGCGGCCCGGGAGCAGGCCCTCGAAGTCATCGACCTCCAGCCACCGGAGGCTGTCCGCGCCCAGGTAGCCGCAGATCTCCGCTTCCGACATGCGGTTGGCGATGAGTTCCTCGCGGGTGGGCGTGTCGATGCCGTAGAAGCAGCGGCCGATGACCTTGGGCGACCCGATGCGCACATGGATCTCCTTCGCGCCGGCCGCGCGCACCATCCGCACGATCTTGCGGAGGCTGGTGCCCCTCACGATGGAGTCGTCGATGAGCACCACCCGCCGGCCCGGGAAGAAATCCGGCAGGGGGTTGAACTTCTGCTTCACGCCCTCATCGCGGCTGGCCTGGGTGGGCTTGATGAACGTGCGACCCACATAGTGGTTGCGCAACAGGCCCATGCCGAACTCGGCCTTCTTGGCCCGGGCATAACCGAGGGCGATGAAGTTGGAGGAATCGGGCACGGGCATCACCACCAGGTCGTCCCCGTCGGGCAGGGCCCCGTCCTTGGCGGCCATGCAGGCCCCGATGCGCTCCCGGGTCCGATAGACCGACTCCCCGAAGATGGTGCTGTCCGGCCGCGAGAAATAGATGAGCTCGAACACGCAGTGCCGGGGCTGGAGCGGCGCATGGGACACGGACACCACGGGCTGCCCCTTCTCCAGGCGCAGGATCTCGCCCGGCTTCACCTCCCGCAGGCGGCGGGCGCCGATGATGCCGAAACCGCAGCATTCGGAGGCGAAGACCGTGCCTTCGCTGGCGGGCTCGCCGTCGCCTTCGTGGCCGAGGTGGCCCATCACGAAGGGCCGGAAGCCGTGGGGATCGCGGAAGGCGTAGAGGCGATCCTTGTACATGAGCACGGTGGAGAAGGCGCCCTTCAGCTCCCCCTGCACATGGGCGATGGCCTCCTCGATCGTCAACCCGTCCCGCACGTGGTAGAGGGCGATGAGCCTTCCGATCAGCTCGGCATCGTTGTCGCTCTTGAAGACGACGCCCTCACGCTCCAGACGGGCCCGGAGCTCGCCGTAGTTGATGAGGTCCCCGTTGGAGGCGATGGCCATGACCGGCCCCTCGGCCAGTTCGATGGCGTGGGGCTGGGCGTTCACCTGGTCGCTGCAGCCGGCGGTCGGATAGCGGACGTGGCCGATGGCCGTCGTGCCGGAGAGGCGGGCCTGGATCTCCTCGTCCAGCACCTGCTTCACCAGCCCCATGCCCTTGTGGGCCACGATGCGGCCCGCGGCATCGCGGGCGGCGGCCCCGCAGCTCTCCTGCCCCCGGTGCTGGATGGCGAAGAGGATGGACGAGACCAGCGACGAGGCGCCCTCGGCTTCAAACACACCTGCAATGCCACACACGCTCGGCCTCCCGGGATCGGACCGCCTCGGCTCCCGCGGATCAGGGCCGGACGGAAGGTCCAGGATACCAAGCCCCGCGGGATCTCCGGAGGGGCGATCCCGGCTCAGTGCCCCCGACCGCTCAGGGCCTGGAGGCTGACGCCCACCACGATGACGCCGAGGGCGACCCAGCGCATGGGCGTCATGGCCTCGCCGAGGAAGGCCCGGGCCATGAGGGCGTTGGCGATGAAACCGAGGGCCAGGAAGGGGTAGGCATAGTTCACCTGCACCAGGCTGAGGGCGCCCAGCCACACCACCACGCTCACGGCGTAGCAGGCCAGGCCGGCAAGCACCCAGGGTTCCAGCATCAGGCGGAACAGGGGCCCCGCGGCCAGCTGCATGCCCCCGGCGGCCTGGAGCCCCTTCTTGAGGCAGATCTGGGCCAGGGCGTTGAGCAGGACGCCCACCACGATGAGGGGGATGGCCTTCACGTTGGGGCTCATGGGCGCTCCGGGAATCGCATCATTGGGGTTTCCTCTTCAGCAGCAGGATTTCGCCGCCCCCGGTGGGCACGGCCAGCAGCACCTCGAACCGGGCCCGCAGGGCCGGGGTCATGCCCCAGGCGTCCTGCTCCCACTCGTTCCGCTGGGCCACCAGGCGGGCTTCGGGATCCAGGCGCTCCAGCGCCTCGGCCGTGCGGAGTTCCGGCATCAGGTGGTCGGTGTAGACCATCACGCCGCTGCGGATGGTCTGCCAGTAGAACACCGGGCGGCCGACGATGAGGGGCTGCACGGCGGCCGTCCAGCGCCGGTAGTTCTTCGCCGCGTCGAGCCGATGGAAGCCCCAGGTCCCGCCCACGAGGAAGAGCAGGCCCAGGCTGAGGGACGCCGCCGGGACCAGGCGCCGGCCTTCGGCTCGGAGGGCGAGGAGCAGGGTCATCACGGTTCCCGCGACCAGGACCAGGGCCATGAGGCGGAGGGGGTCCAGATAGGGGGCCAGCGCCGCCTGGGCCTTGGGGCCGCCCGCTCCGAGCACGGCCATGGACAGGGCGGCCGCGGGAATGGCCAGGCCCGCCGCCAGCAGTCCGCCCAGGCGCCGGACCCGGCGGAGAGGGCCTGCCTCGGCCAGCGTCCGCCAGAGCCCCCCCATCAGCAGGGCCAGGAACGGGTAGCTCATGAGCAGGTACTTTCCCTGCTTGCTCTGCACCGCGCTCAGGAACAGGAAGGGGACGGCGAAGGCCAGCATCAGGAAGCGCTGCAGCGGATCGCGGAAGGCCCCGCTGCGACGCACATGAAGGGCCAGGGCCGGCACAAGCAGCACCCAGGGAAAGAAATCCCCCAGCAGGTACTGGCCGTACTGCCACCAGGGCTGGATGTGATCCCAGGCGTGGGTGGCCCGCTGGAAGTTCTGGAAGATGATCAGTTCATAGGCGTAGTGGGCGCCGCCCTTCAGGCCGGCCGCCACGTACCAGGGCGCCACCAGGGCCAGGGTGATCACCAGCCCCGCCACGAGGCCGGTGCGCGGAAGGGCCTTCAGGTCCCGCTGCCAGAGCAGGAAGGCGCCCACCAGCAGCAGCGAGAGCACTGGGGCCAGGGGCCCCTTGGCCAGGAAGGCCAGGGCCAGCCAGAGGTAGGCCTTGAGGAACCAGCGGCGGTGCTCTTCTGCGGCCTGCGGGGCTGCGTGTCCCTTCAGCAGCAGGTAGCCTGCCAGCCAGCAGAACCAGCTCCAGGCCAGCAGCGCCGCGAAGAGCAGGTCGATCTGGATGAACTGGGACTGCCAGAACCAGATCGGCGAGGTGGCCAGCACCATCACCGCCAGGTCCGCCGTGTTGCGGTCGAGGAAGCGCGCGATCCAGCGCCGGAAGGCCGCCATGAAGGCCACGGAGGCCACGATGGAAGGCACCCGCAGGGCCCAGGCCGCCACGCCCTCCGTGAATCCGAAGCCACCGGTGAGGTGGTCGAAGGCGATGGCCGAGGCCTTCATCACCCAGTAGTAGAGGATGGGCTTCTCGCTGTACGGCTGGCCATTCAGGTAGGGCAGCAGCCAGCTGCCCATGTGCCGCATCTCCTTCACGCACTGGGCGAAGTCCGGCTCGTCCGGCGCCCAGAGGTCCCGCATGGGCAGCACCGCCAGCAGCAGCAGGGCGAAGAGGAGCACGGGCAGGTTCCGCCGGACCCATCGGCCCGCGGTCCCGCCCGGATTGGCTTGATCCTGGAAGTCTTCCATCCCTCCATCTTCCCCCAGGGGCGGGAATCCCGGAACGGCCTAGAATGGAACCATGCTGCCCACCCTGCTCAGCCTCGCCCTCCTCGCGACGCCCGGCACCTCCCGGGTGAAGGAGGACCTCAAGCAGGCGGGCCGCGAGATCGCCCACGGCGTGAAGGAGGGCGGCAAGGCCATCGGCCACGTGGCCAAGGAAGGCGGCAAGGCCGTGGGCCGCGGCGCCAAGACCGCCGGCAAGGGCATCGCCAAGGGCGCCAAGGAAGCCGGACGCGGCGTCAAAAAGGCGTTCAAGGGGTAGTAGCCCCATCGGGGAGCCTCAATCCCAGGGCAACCTGAGCCGCCGGAGGAGAGGTCTCGGCACGCCCGCAGGGCGTCCGAGAGAAAGGCGTTCAAGGGGTCGGCCGGTAGGCCCCGGGGGAGCGCTACCGCCGCCGGGCCACCACGCCCGCGGGGCTCCGCCGCAGGACCTCCCAGCCGGTCCGGGCGGCGGCATCGAGCCGGTCCCAGGCCCGGTCCGGGGCCAGTACCAGCACGGGACGCCGCGGGTCCTCGGCCTTCATCCGGTCCGCCACGGCCCCGAGCGCCGCGGGATCCTCGTCGAACCAGCGGCCGGCCTCGGCGCCGAGGTGGTCCCGGCCGTAGGCCAGTTCTCCGGTGCCGGCCACCACCACGCAACGGGTGCGACCGTAGAAGGCGATCCCCTGGGCGTAGCTGCCATAGCTGATCCACTGGGCGTCCGCAGGGGCGCTCCGCACCAGCTCCGCCACGGACTTGCCCGGACCTGCCGAGACCTGGGCGGCCTGGATCAGCAGCCAGAGGCAGGCCCCCAGACCCGCCATCAGGCGCGGACCCGTGAGAACCTTCCAGCCTGGTCCGGTCAGGCTGCCGGGGCGGTGGGCCCAGAGGGCCAGCAGGGCCAGGGCCGCCGCCAGGCCTAGGATCCAGCCATGGCCGCCACTCAGATCCTTCGAGAAGGCCATCCCCGCGGCCAGGAAGATGAGCGCGAGGAACCCCAGTTCCCTGCCCATGCGGGCCAGGGCCCTGCCCTCTTCGCCCTCCCGTTCGAAGGCGCAGGCCAGGGCCACCAGCGGGACCACCACGGGAAGGATGTAGGGCGGCAGCTTGGAGCCCGAGATGCTGAAGAAGAAGAGCGGCCAGGCGATGGAGAGGAGCACCAGGGCCACGGCCCAGCGGGAGAATCCGCCGTCTTCCGCCTGGGGTCCCCGGCTCCGCAGGAAGGCCCAGCCGCGGCGCAGGCCGACGATGCTGGCGGACAGCCAGGGCAGCAGGCCGATGCCGAGGACCCCCAGGAAGTAGAGCTTGTCCAGGAACCAGTTGTCCGAGCCCTGCCGCTTGGCCTCGTGGGTGGCGAAGCGCGCGACATGCTCGTGGATGAAGAAGAACCAGGCGTGGCCTGGGTTCGCGCGATCCACCAGGATGAACCAGGGCGCCGTCAGGACCGCCGCCAGCAGCCAGCCCCAGGGGCTGAAGGCCGTCGCGAGCACGGCCTTCTTCAGGCCCGGACGGCCCTTCACGTACCAGAGGGAGGCGAGCAGCGCCGGGCCGATCAGGGCCAGTGCGGCCACCCCCTTGGTCAGGAAGGCCGCGGACAGGAGGACGAAGGCGCCGAGGGTCCAGGCCGTGGCGGGCCGGCCGTCCACCCGCGCCGCGACGGCCTCCACCGAGGCCACCAGGGCGGCCACCACCAGGGCGCTGAAGAGGGCGTCCAGGGTGAGGATCTGGCCCACCAGGAACCCCAGGAGGCAGGTCACGGCCAGGAAGGGCGCCCACATCGGCCGCCGGGCCCCCAGGCGCTTCGCCAGCCGCCAGGTGGCCCACATGGCCAGGGCGGAGGCCAGGGCCAGGGGCAGCCGCGCCGCGGCTCCGTTCAGTCCGAAGAGCTTCATGCTGATGGCCGACAGCCAGTACTGGAAGGGCGGCTTCTCGAAGTAGAGCACCCCGTTGAGCCGCGGCGTGAGCCAGTCCCCCGTGGCCAGCATCTCCCGGGGGATCTCGGCATACCGGGCCTCGTCCGGCTCCCAGAGCGGGCGGACCAGCAGCGGAAGGAGCCCCAGCCCCAGCCAGATCAGGATCAGGGTCCAGCGTTCGCGTCGCGTCATGGCTTCTAGGCTATCTGGAATGGTGTGGAACGAGCCCGGTCAACCCGCGCAAGCCCGTGCGAAAGCTGCGACCAGGGGGGGCATCCGGCCCGTCAAGGCCGCCCGCTCTGGCTGGAACAGGGTGGCCACGAAGAAGGGGTGCCCGTCCAGTTCCACGGCGCGCACCTCCCCGGTGGCATCATCCGCGGTGGCCCGCAACGGGCCGGCCACGAGGGCGGCCTGGAACTCGGGATTCAGCCCGTAGCGGCACCGGTACCCCTCCCTGGTCTCCGTCACACCATAGGCCGCCGCGATGCGGGTTCCCGGGAACAGCCGGACGGGGCCCGTGGTTTCGACCAGGGCACAGGCCAGCGGGGCGATGACGGCACGCGCGGTGTCCGGCGCCGTTTCGGCATGGTCGGCATCGGCCCAGCCCAGCACGTTCCGCGCGTACTCGACGACCGCATGCTGGAAGCCCCCGCAGGTCCCGAGGAAGGGGACAGCCCCTTCGCGGGCATGGCGGATGGCGAGGAGGGCGCCGTCCATGCTGCGGTAAGGGCTGGCAGGTACACACCACAGTCCGTCGACCCCGGAGAAGCGGGACACGGAACGGATCTCCTCCGTGGGGATCCATTCGAACCGGGCCTCGAAGCCCATCGCCTCGCCGGCCTGTCCCAGCGCGAGCGGAATGGCCTGATGCGCCGGAACAGATGGATCCTCGTCCCCCACCAGACCGATCACCACCTTCCTCCGCATGGCCTCCCTCCTGTCCCGATCCTTCCCAACCCGACATGGCCCCACACCCCTTCCGGGGTACGGAGCCATGGATCACACTGGTCTGCGCGGTGCCTAGCTGTCGCTGCCAACGAGGTTGTTCAGCCTTGAGACCGGGGGCTGACCACCGAGGGCCGAATGGGGCCTGTGGTGATTGTAGAAGTGGAGCCAGGCGTTGAGGGCCTGGTTCCGCTCGTCTGAACTCTGCCAGGTGGGGCCGTAGGCCCACTCGCGCAGGGCGGTCTGGATCAGGCGCTCGGCCTTGCCGTTGGTCCTTGGGCGGTAGGGCCGGGTGCGGCTGTGCTTCAGGCCGAAGGCTTCGCGCATGGCCTTGAACTCCTTGGATCGGTAGGGCGATCCGTTGTCCGTGAGCAACTTGCGGACCGTGATGCCCTGGGCCTGGAAATGCAAAAGCGCCCTCTGGAGGAAAGACGCCGTGCTGCCCTTCTTCTCGTCCGGCAACACCTCCATGTAGCAGGCCCGGGAGTGGTCATCCGAGCAGACGTGAAGCACCTGGTAGCCCGCGCCCCGGTTGTGCTTGTGGCGGATGCCTGTGGCCCGGTGGCCCACTTCCTGGAAGTTGGCCAGCTTCTTCGTGTCCAGGTGGAGCAGATCGCCCGGGGCTTCGTGTTCGTAGCGGTTCGGCAACTCCTTCTCCTGGAGGTCGGAAACACGGGAGATCCCGGCCTTTCGAAGCCAGAACCCCACCGTGGACCGCGGCACGCCCAACTCCCGGGCAATCCGGATCGCCGCGTGGCCCCGCCGCCTTCGACCTACGGCCTCGACGACGAGGCCAAGCTCGTGGCTTCGCGCCAGGCGATGAGGTTGGCTGGAACGGTCCTGGAGGCCATCCAGTCCCTCCGCTTTGAATCGAGCCAGCCAGTGGTAGGCCCGGCGGGTGCTGATCCCGATGGAGTTGGCTGCAGATCGAACGGTCCAGCCCTCCGCCAGGACGCGCCTAATCAATAAAGCTCGACTGGCAGGGCAGGATTTTGCTGAACTGTGGAGGTTCACCCGAGACTCCTAGAATGCTGACGGTTGGCGCTTTCAGCATCCCAGATCTCGGGTGAACAACCTGATTGGCACTTACACCTAGCTCTCGGTCTCGACGACCTTCTCGAGGGCCTTGTGCTCCTCCACGAAGAAGTCGATGGCCTTCCGCAGCGAATCCTTCATGGACACCTTGGGCGCGAAGCCGAAGGTCTGCTGCATCCGCTTGATGCTGGGGGTGCGTCGGGCCACGTCCTGGTAGCCCTTGCCGTAGAACTCGCCGCTGCCGGTCTCGACCATGCGGCCCTCGGGGATGCCCCGCTCCTTGCGGAAGGGATGGTCCTTCCAGATGGCGATCATCATCTCGGCGATCTCGCGCACGCTGTAGTCGTTGACGGGGTTCCCGATGTTGAAGATCTGGCCGTCGGCCTTGCCGCCCTCGTTCTTCAGGACGGCCATCAGCCCGTCCATGGCGTCCTCGACGTCGATGAAGCAGCGGCGGGCCGTGCCGCCATCCACCAGGTTCAGGGGCTCGCCGTTGAACAGGTTCCAGCTGAACTGGGTCACGAGGCGGGAGCTGCCCTCCTTCGCGGTGTTCAGGCTGTCCAGCTTGGGGCCCATCCAGTTGAAGGGGCGGAAGAGCGTGAACTTCAGCCCGTGCTGGAAGCCATACGCCCAGATCACGCGGTCCAGCAGCTGCTTGCTGGTGCTGTAGATCCAGCGGTTCATGGGGATGGGGCCCGTCACCAGGGGCGACTCGTGCTCGTCGAACTCCGCGTCGGGGCACATGCCGTAGACCTCGGAGGTGCTGGGGAACACGACCCGCTTCTTGTACTTCACGCACTGGCGGACCACGCGGAGGTTCTCCTCGAAGTCCAGCTCGAAGACGCGCAGGGGATCCGTGACATAGACCTTGGGGGTGGCGATGGCCACCAGGGGCAGCACCACATCGCACTTCTTGATGTGGTACTCGATCCACTCCTTGGAGATGGTGACGTCGCCCTCCACGAAGTGGAACCGGGGGTTCCCGAGATGCTCCTCCACCTTGTTGGTCCCCAGGTCCAGGCCGTAGACCTCCCAGTCCGTGTCACGCAGGATGCGGCCCACCAGGTGGGAACCGATGAAGCCGTTGACGCCGAGAATGAGTACTTTCACGGGGACTCCTTGCGCGAACGTTTCAGTCTAGCGGCACATGGCCCGGAACGCAGCAGGAGACTACCTGAGCCAGCCCTTCCGGCGGAACCAGGCCCAGATGCCGAAGGCGGTGAGGACCATGGCGGCCAGCACGAGGGGATAGCCCAGGCGATGTTCCAGTTCGGGCATCCGCCTGAAATTCATGCCATACACCCCGGCGATGAAGGTCAGCGGCAGGAAGAAGGCGCTGAAGACCGTGAGCACCCGCATGACCTCGTTGGTGCGCTGGCTGGCCACGTTGAGTTCGAGATTCATCAGGTGGGTGGCGCTTTCCAGCAGCTCATCGGCCCAGGTCTGGAGGCGATCGGCCTCCTCCACGACGTCCGCCAGCAGCCCCTGGTCATCCCCGGCCTGCTCTTTCATGTGGCTCAGGGCCGTTGTGATCCGGGCCAGGGTCCGCTTGATGACCGCGCACCTCCGCTTGAGCCCGTAGACCTGCTTGAGGGCGAGGTGCGGGATCCTCCTGCTGAACAGGGCCGCCTCGATCTGGTCGAGCTTGTCCTCGCTCTCCTTCAGGGGCTCGTCGAAGGACCTGACGGCGCCCGCGCTCAGGGACAGGGCGAGCTGCTCAGGGCGCAGCGCCGCTCCCCCGGCCACATGGGCCACGGCCTGGGTGAAGAAGGGCTGTTCCCGGCGATGGACCGTGATGACCACCCCCTCCATCATCAACACCACCAGGCGCCGGGTCATGGCCTGGATCGTGTCCCCGCGCTTGGCCACCTCGTCGTAGGCCCGGAGGATCAGGATCTGCTGGCCCGGCAGCCGCTCGAACTTGGGCAGGTGGGGCTGGTTGAGGAAGTCCCGCACCACGGCCGGATGGAGGCCGTAGCGGCCGGCCACGTCCGCCATCTCCCCCTCGGTGGGGTCCACCAGGTCCACCCAGGTGAACGACGATCCCTCGGGCAGCGACAGGTTCCTCAGCATCAGGACACCCGGCAGACCACCTTGCCGAAGCCCTGGCCGCGTTCCAGGTGGCGCTGGGCCTCGGGGTACTCGGCCAGATCGAAGACCCGGTCGATGACGGGGTGGAAGGGCGGGTTCGTGGGATTCCGCTCGATGAGGGCCAGTTGGGTCCAGAGGTGCTCGCGGCGGCCCATGTACGAGCCGTGGACCTGGAGCTGCTTGGCGAAGAGCGCCCGCAGGTCGAAGGTGGCCTCCCGGCCCGTGGTGGCACCACAGGTGACGATGCGCCCGCCCCGGGTGCAGGCGGCCAGGCTGGCCGCCCAGGTGAGGGCCCCCGTGTGCTCGAACACCACGTCCACGCCGCGCTTGCTGGTGAGTTCCCGGACCTTGCCCGGAAGGGCCTTCAGGTCGCCCCGCACGATGACGTGTTCGGCGCCCAGGTCCCAGCACTTCATGGCCTTCTCCTCGCTGCCCACCACGGCGATGGCATGGCCGCCGAGGGCCTTCACCAGCTGGATGGCGGCGCTCCCCACGCCGCTTCCGCCGCCCCAGACCAGCACCGTCTCCCCGGGGCGCAGGCCCGCCTTGTGGACGAGCATCTCCCAGGCCGTGAGGAAGACCAGCGGGAAGGCCGCCGCCTGCTCGAAGCTCCAGTTGCCCGGGATGGGCAGCAGGTTCGCCGCGGGCACCAGCACATGGGTGGCCGCCGTGCCATCCGCCGCGCTGCCCAGGATGCCGTAGCTCCCGCAGAGCATGTCGTCGCCGCGGAGGCAGGCGGGACACAGCCCGCAGCTGAGGCCCGGCGCGATCATCACGCTGCCCCCCGGCTCCACCCCCGGCGGCAGGGCCGTGCCCTCGCCCACGGCGTCGAGCACGCCCGCGCCGTCACTCCCCGGCGTGAGGGGCAGAGGCAGCGGAAATCCCGGGATGCCCCCGGTGGTCCAGAGGTCCAGGTGGTTCAGGGCCATGGCCCGGAGGGCGATGCGCACCCATCCCGGTTTCGGCTCCTGGGGCGTGAACGGCTCGCGGACGGGCGACCCCGCGGGGCCGTGCTGGTTCACGCGGAAACGGAAGGGCTGGGTCATGGCAGACTCCTCGGCTACTCCGATTTCAGTTCCCGGGTCATGAGGCGCCGGACGGCCTCCTTCGGGGACTCGCCATTCAGCAGGCGCTGCACCTCGGTGGCGATGGGCAGTTCCACGCCCACCTCGGCCGCCAGGGCGAGGGCCGCCTGGGTGGTGAACATGCCCTCGATGATCTGTCCGCCCAGGGCGTCCCGGGCGGCCTCCACGGATTGTCCCTTCCCCACCAGCTCCCCGAAGGTGCGGTTGCGGCTCTGGGGGCCCGTGGCAGTGAGCAGCAGGTCGCCCATGCCGGCGAGGCCCATGACCGTGGCCGGCTGCCCGCCCAGGGCCTCCACGAGGCGGGCCATCTCGGCCAGGCCGCGGGTGATGAGGGCGGCGCGCGCGTTGTAGCCCAGCTTCAGGCCGTCCACCAGGCCCGCGGCGATGGCCAGCACGTTCTTGAGGGCGCCGCAGAGTTCGGTGCCCACCACATCGCGGCTGAGGTAGATGCGGAGGCGATCCGAGGCGAGCTGGGCCTGGAGGGCCTGGGCCCGGGCGTCGGGCACGGCGGGTGGCAGGGCGAGCACGATGGCCGAGGGCACCCCGCGGGCCACTTCGTCCGCGAAGGTGGGTCCCGACAGCGCGCCCACCGGCACGTCCAGCACCCCCGTGAGGGCCTGCGTCAGGGTCTGGTGGGTGCTCTGGAGAATGCCCTTGCTCACGTGGATGACCAGCTCCGGCGGCGCCGGCGCCTCCTTCCGCAGCTTCCGCCAGGCGTCGGGCGTGGCCTGGGTGGGCATGGCGGAAATCCAGAGCGGTGCCGAGAAGGCCTCGGCGGCCTCGCCCGTCAGGCGCAGGGATTCGGGAAAGGGCGCGTCCTTCAGGCGCGGGTGGCAGCGGCCGGCGGAGAGCTGGGCCACCTCTTCAGGGAAGCCGCTCCAGAGGACCACCTCCGCCCCGGCGCGGGCCCAGGTGATGGCCAGGGCCGTGCCCCAGGCCCCGGAGCCGAAGATGCCGATGTCCGGGCGCCTAGGCATGGGGGCCCTCCCCCTTCTTTGCGCCCCAGAGGGGCGATTCGGTGCCCTTCAGCAGCCGGGCGATGTTCTCGTGGTGCTTGGCCACCACCAGCAGCGCGATGAGCACCCACAGGAAGATCGCCTGCCAGGGGTCCTGCTCGCGGATCCCGGCCTGGACCTGGATGCCGAACAGGTCCGCCTTGTGCACCGTCTCCCGCACCCAGCCCATGGACACCGGCAGCATCAGGGCGCCGACGATGCTCCCCAGGCTCACGTACCGCGTGAGGGCCACCAGGAGGATGAAGAGGCCGAGGCTGGGCAGCACGGCCACGGCCCGGTAGGCCAGGGCCGCCCCGAGGGCCGTGGCGACGCCCTTCCCGCCCCGGAATTTCAGCCAGGGCGTGAACACATGGCCCGCCGTGGCGCAGAGGGCGATGGCGGCCTGCATGTCCACAGGGAGGTCAGCCTGCCTGGCGAGGTAAACCGGCAGGAAGCCCTTGGCGATGTCCAGCAGCAGCGTGACGATCCCGAGGCCCTTGCCGCCCACCCGGCTCACGTTGGTGGCGCCGATGTTGCCGCTGCCGTGGGCGCGGACATCCCCCTTCCCGGCCAGTTTCACCAGCAGGAGGCCGAAGGGGATGCTGCCGCAGGCGAAGGCCGCGAGGCACCCGAGGACCAGGGATGTCGGATCGGTGGAGGACATGGCGCCAGTGTATCAGCGGCTCCGCGCTCCCACTGCGCGCCGCAGCAGGTCCAGGGCCCGGGCCGCGCTGCGGAGCTGCACCTCGTTGCGGTCCCCCGGCACATTGAAGGTGTGCGTTTCCGTTCCGCCGGGGCCGGAGAGGGCGAGATGGACGGTGCCCACGGGTGCATCACCCTCGGTGCCGGGTCCCGCGTTGCCTGTGACGGCCAGGCCCCAGGTGGCGCCGAGCCCCACCTGCACCGCCTCCGCCAGCCGCCGGCTCGTGGCCTCGGACACGGTCCCTTCGGTGGCCAGGGTGCTCCGGTCCAGTCCCAGCAGAGCCGCCTTGGCCTGGGCACTGTAGACCGTCGCGCCGCCCAGGAAAGCCTCGCTGGCGCCGGGGATGGCGGTGAGCCGGGACGCCAGCAGGCCGCCGGTCATGCTCTCCGCCACGGCCAGGGTCTCGCCCCGGGCCTTCAGCCGGTCCAGCACCGCATCCTCCAGGCTGCCCTGCCCCACGCAGGCGAGGTCCGCCCCGAGCAGGGGCTCGAAGTCCGCCCGGGCCCGATCCAGGGCCGCCGGATCGTCCCCGCGGGCCAGCAGCTCCACCTGGGTGAGGCTCGCCAGGATGGTCCACTCAAGCTGCCCATGGCGTTCGCGGAGTTCCTGGGTCCGCTGGTCCAGGGTGCTCTCCGGCACGCCGCCCACCACCATGCGGAGCGTGTGGACCGGTCGGCCTCCCAGGGCCCGGAGGCGCGGCAGGGCATGCTCCTCCCACATGCGCTTCATCTCCCGGGGGACCCCCGGGAACATGAGGATGCGGGTGCCCGGATGCCCCGGGGGGTCCTCCCAGAAGACGCCCGGGGCGGTGCCCACGTGGTTCCGCAGCGCCTCCGCGCCCTCGGGGATGAGGGCCTGCTTGAAGTTCGCCGGCGGCGGCACCCGCTTCCGGGCTTCGTAGAAGGCCAGGATGTCCGCGCGACTGGGGGCATCCTCCCGCAGGGGCACCCCGAGGAGGTCCGCGAACACCTCCTTCGTGAAGTCGTCGAAGGTGGGCCCCAGGCCGCCGGTGGTGAGGATGAGATCCGAGCGATCCAAGGCCGCACGGAAGACCTCTGCCAGGTCCTCCCGGCTGTCGCCCACGGCGGTCTTCAGACTCAGGCCAAGTCCCAGTTCCGCCAGCCGCTCCGCCAGCCACACCGAGTTGGTGTCCAGGCGCCGGGTGGTGAGCAGCTCGGTCCCGATGGCGATGCATTCGATCCGCATGGGTTCCATCGAACCACAGCCGCGCTACTCCAGCCAGCGTTCGAGGGCCCAGCGTCCGGCCCAGATCCCGACGCCGGTCCCCACCACGCTCAGCACCACCGCGGTCCCGATCCCCGCGAACATGCCCAGCCACCACCCCACCATGCTGCCCAGGGTGGCGCCCACGAAACCCATGAGCTTTTCCACGGACCCCCTCCCCGGCCTAGGATGATTCGAACAGGCGAGGCGTTCCCATGCTCATTCCCGATCTCGACGATCTGGTACTCGAATCCGACGAGGAGGCGGGCCTCCAGGAACTGGGGCGGCGCTTCCTCTCCCGCGGCCCCTGGACCACCGTGGCCTTCCTCGTGAAGACCCGAAGGGGCCCCGAAGCCCCCTGGGAGGGCCCCTTCCTCTGGCTGCACCGCTACCAGAAGGTGGCCCAGGGCTGGAAGCTGGTCAGCCGCTTCCACACCACGGAGACGGAACAGCTCCAGCGCTTGCTGGCGGCCCTGGGGGATTGGGGGCTCACCGGCGGTTGAGGCCTACTTCATCGCGGGGAGGTACCGCTCCCGGATGATGCCCAGGTGGTGGGCCGTGTGACCCGCGCAGAAGTACGGGAAGCTGCGGGCCGTGACAGGCACGCCATTGGCATTGCCGATGTTGCCCCAGGCCGCCTCCGGGAAGCCGCGGAACAGCCCCAGGGTCGCGGCGCGGATCGCCTGCCATTCGGCCAGCAGATCCGGCAGGGGGCGCCGGTCGGCGTGGGCCGCCGCCGCGTAGGCATTCTCCTCGTAGCCCGGGAGGGGCGTGGTGTCCCCCCGGCCGACGCGCATGGCGCGATAGCTGAACACCCGTTCGGCATCGGTCAGGTGCTGGAGCAGATCCTTGAGGGTCCACTTCCCCGGGGCATAGCGGAAGGCGGCCCGGGTCTCGTCCAGGGCCCCGAAGAGGTCGCTGACTTCATCCATCTGGACCTGGAGGATGGCCAGCACATCGCCCTCGGGGACGGCGGCCACGTAGGGGGCGTAGGACGGGGCGTACTCGCCGGGCTTGGGACGATCCGGGATCATGGGCGACCTCTCCTTTAGAACGTCATCACCTTCATGGTGTTCGTCGTGCCGCTCTTCCACAAGGGGAGGCCCATGGTCATGACCACGCGGTCGAGGCTCATGAGCTCATGCTTGGCCTGGAGGAGCTCCCGGACCACCTCCACCATCTCGTCCGTGCTGCTCACCCGGGGGATGAGCATGGAGGTGACGCCCCGGAGCAGGCCCATGCGCCGGGCCGTGGTCTCGTCCACGGTGGCCCCCAGGACCGGCGTCCGGCCCGCCAGGCGGCTCACCATGCGGGCGGTGCCGCCCCCTTCGGTGAAAGCCACGATCCACCGGGCGTTGATCTCGTCCGCCGTGCGGCAGGCGGCGAAGGCCACGGAGATGTCCGTGCGGGCCAGCACCTTCTCGGCGAACTCCTCCGGCAGGGTCTTGGCCCGCTGCTTGACGTTGGCATCGGCCTCCGTGGCGATGCGGGCCAGCCAATGCACCGCCTCCACCGGGTACTTCCCCGTGGCGCTCTCCGCGCTGAGCATCACCGCGTCGGTGCCGTCCCAGATGGCGTTGGCCACGTCGCTGGCCTCGGCGCGGGTGGGCTGGGGGTGCTCGATCATGCTCTCCAGCATCTGGGTGGCCGTGATGACGGGCTTGAGGGCCCGGCGGGCCGCCTTGATGATCTGCTTCTGGAGGCCGGGAACCCGCTCCACGCCCAGTTCCACGCCCAGGTCGCCCCGGGCCACCATGACCCCCCAGGAGACATCGAGGATCTCGTCCAGGTAGGCCAGGGCCGCCGGGTGCTCGATCTTGGCGATGACCGGCTGCGTCCCGCCCAGGTGCTGGATGATCGCCTGGAGCTGCTGGATGTCCGAAGCGCGCCGCACGAAGCTCTGGGCGAAGAGGTCCACCTGGTGCTCCACGCCCCAGCGGATGTCGGTGTGGTCCTTCTCCGTGAGGGGATCCATGTTCAGGGACATGCCGATGGGATGGACGCCCTTGCGGCCCTTCAGCGGCCCGCCCACCAGCACCTTCGCCCGGAGGGCGTCCGGCGTGACGGCGGTAATCTCCACCTCCAGGGCCGCGTCATCCAGCAGCCAGTGCTGGCCCACCTCCGCCCCGTCGAACAGCTCGGGATGCGGCAGGGGCGCGGCCCAGGCCAGGCCGACAGGCGCGGGTCCCCCCGCCCGGTAAAAGACGCCCTGGCTCCCTTCGACGAGGTCCACCGGCTCCGCCAATTCGCCGATGCGCCACTTGGGTCCCTGCAGGTCGAGGAAGACGGGGATGGCCCGTCCGAGCTCGAGGGCCAGCTCGCGCACACGCCGGAGGTTCTCCGCCCGGGTCTCGGGGTCGCCGTGGCTGGCATTCAGGCGGACCGCATCGGCCTCCCGCAGCGCTTCCCGCAGGCGGTCGCCCTGGAGCATCGCGGGACCCAAGGTCATCACGAGTTTGGTTTTGCGCGTCACAGCCCACCTCACGTCCACAGGCATTCCACACAGTTTTCCACAGAGCCAGCCTGCCTTTTCATCATGTCACAGGGCTTTGCACGGCGTCACCGGAGTGCTACCTTCGATCTCCCGATTCGTTGTTGGAGAGAACCGAATGCGCGAGAAGCTGCGAAGTCTCGTGGCCGAGATGGTGCGTGGCGGCGTGCCGCTGGAGATGGCCTGCCGTGAATTCGAGCGGCTGTTCATCCAGGAGGTGCTCGCCACCCACGAGGGCAACCACAGCGCGGCCGCCCGGGAACTGGGCATCCACCGCAACACCCTGTCGAAGAAGCTGGAGGCCCCTCCCAGCCGGCTCCGGCGCGTCAGCCTGGCCAGCTAGGCCCATCCCGCCGCCAGCCTCCGTCCGAACCGCTTGAAGCCCGGCCTGGCCGGGCTTTTCCATTCCGTCGGAAGCGCCGCGATTTCCTTCGACAGGACCAGGCCGGAACCGATACAACAGGATTCCGGAGGCAGGCATGAAGAAGGTGGCCATCAACGGGCTGGGCCGCATCGGCCGTCTGGCGCTGCGGCACCTCGTGAAGGTCCCCCACGTCCAGGTGGTGGCCGTGAACGACCTCACCGACGCCGCCACCCTGGCCCACCTGATGAAGTACGACTCCATCCACGGACAGGCGGACTTCCCCGTGGCCTCCGACGGCGGTTTCCTGGTCCTGGACGGCCACCGGATCCGCGTCTGCACCGAGAGGGATCCGCAGATGATCCCCTTCGGCAGCCTCGGAGCCCAGGTGGTGCTGGAGTGCACGGGCCGCTTCACCCGGCGGGCCCAGGCCGCCGCCCACCTGCAGAACGGCGTGGGCCACGTGCTCATCAGCGCCCCTGCGGACGACGCCGATCGCACGGTGGTCATGGGCGTGAACGAGGGCACCCTCGACCTGGCGAAGGATCGCGTCATCTCGAACGCCAGCTGCACCACCAACTGCCTGGCCCCGGTGGTGAAGGTCCTGGACGACGCCTTCGGCCTGGACCACGGCTTCATGACCACCGTGCACAGCTACACCAACGACCAGCGCATCCTCGACCTGCCCCACAAGGACCTGCGCCGGGCCCGGGCCGCGGCCCTCAGCATGATCCCCACCAGCAGCGGCGCGCCCAGGGCCATCGGGCTGGTGCTGCCCCACCTCAAGGGCCGCCTGGACGGTCTCGCCGTGCGCGTCCCCACGCCGGACGTCAGCATCGTGGATCTCACGGCCACCCTGAAGTCCGACGCCAGGCTGGAGGGGATCCACGCGGCGTTCCGGAGGGCCGCCAACCAGGGTCCCCTGGCGCCCTACCTGGAGGTGCTCGACGCCGAGCTGGTGAGCGTGGACCTGGTGGGCAACCCCGCCAGCGCCCTCTACGATCCCTTCCTCACCAAGCTCCTCGGCCCGCGCATGGTCAAGGTCTTCGCCTGGTACGACAACGAGTTCGGCTACGCGGCCCGCCTGAAGGACCTCTGCCTCCACGTCCTCGAACGGATCTGACCGATGAAGACCCTCGCCCTCAACGGCCTGGGCCGCATCGGCCGCCTCGCCGTCCGCATCCTCGCCGAACGTCGCCCCGAGCTCCTCTGCGCCCTCAACGATCCCGCCCCCCTGGACCAGGTGGTGCACCTCCTCCGCCACGACTCGGTGCATGGCTGCCCGGACCTGCCCATCGACGGGTTCCAGGAAGGCGGCCAGGACTTCCTGCGGCTCGGCGACCGGAAGGTGCCGCTCTTCCACGCCCCGGACCCCGCGGAGATCCCATTCCCCGACTGCGCCACCCTGGTGGTGGAGGCCAGCGGCCGCTTCACCCGGCGGGCCGACGCCGCCCGGCACCTGAAGGGCGCCGTCACGCACGTCGTCATCAGCGCCCCCAGCCCGGACGCGGACCTCACGGTGATCGCCCCGGTGAATGGCGCGGAGCTGGATCTGGCGCGCCACCGGGTCATCTCCAACGCCAGCTGCACGGCCCACGCCACCGCCCCCATGCTGCGGATCCTGGACCAGGCCTTCGGCCTCGACCACGCGGGGATGAGCACCGTCCACGTGGTGACCAACGACCAGCGCCTGCTGGACCTGCCCCACAAGGACCTGCGCCGGGCCCGGGCCGCGTTCATGAGCATCATCCCCACCACCTCCAGCGCCTTCGGGGCGCTGCACCAGGTCATGCCCACCCTGCCGGAGGGCTTCGGCGGCGTGGCCCTCCGGGTGCCCACCCTCAACGTGAACCTGGTGGACGTGGTGGCGACCCTCCGGCGGGATGCCGACGTGGCGGGGATCCGTCGAGCCTTCCAGGAGGCCGCCGGAGGCGCCTGGAAGGGCCTCGTGGGCCTCGCCGGACCCCACGCCGTGAGCAGCGACTTCACAGGCCGGGCCGAGAGCGTGGTGATGGACCTGGACCTCACCATGACCCTGGGCCCCCGCTTCGTGAAGGTCTTCGGCTGGCACGACAACGAGACCGGCTACGCGGCCCGCCTCTGCGACCTGGTGATCGACCTGGCGGGACGGATCTGACGATCCGTCAGCCGAGCGATCCCGCCGCGTAGCCTGTGCTGAAGGCCGCCTGCAGGTTGTAGCCGCCCACGGGCCCATCGAGGTCCAGCAGCTCGCCGCAGACCCGCAGGTTCTCCCAGCCCCGCAGGGCCATGGTGTGCGGATCCACCGCCGACAAGGCCACGCCGCCCGCCGCCACCTCCCCCCGCGCCAGGGGCACGGGTCGCGGCGCCCCCAGGGGCAGGGCCGTGACCAGCGCCACCAGGGTCCGTCGCGCCTCCTTGGGAAGATCCTTCAACTTGAGCTCCCGCGGCAGGCCTGCTTCCGCCAGCAGAGGATCCACCAGCCGCTCGGGCAGGTGACGGCCCAGCCAGGTCCCGGCCAGCAGGCGCGGGTTCGCCCGGGCCTCGGCCTGCAGCGCCGTGTCCACGGTCTCGGGGGGGGCCGCCACCGCCGCGTAGGCCAGCCAGGCCGGGCCGCCCCGTCGGGCCCGCTCCGCGGCCTGGCTCAGCTCCAGGGCCGCCGGGCCGCTGACGCCGGTCTTCGTGAAGAGCGCATCGCCCCGGAAGGCGGCGAGGCGCCGTCCTTCCGGCCCGGCCGACAGCCGCAGCTCGCCGTCCCTCAGGGCGACCCCCTCCCAGGCGGGCCGCGGGATCTCCAGGGGGATGGGCGCCAGGGCCGGGAACCAGGGACACACGGGGACACCCAGGACCTTCAGCCAGTCCAGGACTTCGCCCCGGGTGCCAGTCTCCGGATAGCTGGCGCCGCCGGTGGCCAGGATCACCTCCCCCGCGACCATATCCTCCCGCTCCAGCCGCACGCCCCCGATCCGGGGCGCCCCCCCCAGCAGGCCCGTCACTCGGGCTCCCGTGCGCACGTCCACGCCTGCCCGGTGCACCAGTGCCTCGAAGGCCGCCACCACGGCAGAGGCACTGCCCGGGCGATCCAGGGGGAACACCCGGCCGTTGTCGCGGACGTAGGTCGTCACGCCTTCCCGCCGGAGGAGTTCCAGCACGGCCTCGTTGCCGAAGGCATGGAGCGAAGGCCGTAGGAAGCGGCCCTGCTCCTTCGTGAAGGCCGCTAGCAGGGCCTTCGGCGGCCCGTCGTGCGTGATGTTGCACTTCCCGCCCCCGCTGATGCGGAGCTTCACCCCCAGCCGGCTGTTGGCTTCCAGCAGGGTCACCCGGTGGCCCAGGGACGCCGCCCGCCAGGCCGCCACCAGCCCCGCCGCCCCGCCGCCCACCACGATCACGTTCGTCATGGGTCCATCATGACCGGGTATCCTCGTGTCATCGCCCGACATCCCGGCGAGGATACCCATGCTGGATCGACCGCTGGTGGGCCTCATCCTCTTCGCCGACTTCGCTGGCTCAGACTTCTGCTTGAAGCCCCGTTCGACCGTTCTTCTGGAGGGATGACCCATGCTGGATCGACCGCTGGTGGGCCTCATCCTCTTCGCCGACTTCGCTGGCTCAGACTGCTGCTTGAAGCCCCGTTCGACCGTTCTTCTGGAGGGATGACCCATGCTGGATCGACCGCTGGTGGGCCTCATCTTCTTCGCCGACTTCGCTGGCTCAGACTTCGGGTTCCTGGTCCATTCGACCGACTTTCCTGCGAGGTGACCCATGCTGGATCGACCGCTGGTAGGCCTCATCTTCTTCGCCGACTTCGCTGGCTCAGACTGCTGCTTGAAGCCCCGTTCGACCGTTCTTCTGGAGGGATGACCCATGCTGGATCGACCGCTGGTGGGCCTCATCATGGGCAGCCGCTCGGACTGGGAGACCATGGAGCATGCGGCGGAGACGCTGAAGGAGCTGGGCATCCCCTTCGAGTCCGAAGTGGTGAGCGCCCACCGCACGCCGGACAAGCTGTTCAAGTACTGTGAGAAGGCGGAAGGTCGCGGTTTGCGCGTGATCATCGCGGGCGCTGGCGGAGCCGCCCACCTGCCGGGCATGGCCGCCGCCAAGACCGCCCTGCCCGTCCTGGGCGTGCCCGTGCAGAGCAAGGCCCTGAACGGCATGGACTCCCTCCTCTCCATCGTGCAGATGCCCGCGGGCATCCCCGTGGGTACCCTCGCCATCGGCAAGGCCGGGGCCATCAACGCCGCCCTCCTGGCCGCCGCCATCCTGGCTGGCACGGATGAAAGCCTTCGGGCCCGCCTGCGCGCCTACCGCGAGGCCCAGACCCAGAAGGTGCTGCTGAACGATCGCCTGCCGTAGGCCCGCTGGCCCGCTGGCCCGGTAGCCCGGTAGCCCGGTAGCCCGAGTCTATTTCGTGAAGATCCCGCGGATGAACTTCTTGAACTTGCCCTCCTCGCCGGCTTTGCGGGCGTGGATCTTCTGGAGCCGCACCGGGTCGGGAAGGGCCTTGTGGCGCTCCAGCGTGGCGTTCCAGGACTGGTAGCCGTCCAGCTTCAGGCGCACGACGTGGAGGCCTTCGCCGGGGACCTGCAGGGTGAGCGGGCTCGTCCCCTTGGCTTCGCCGTCCAGGGACACCTCGGCCCCCGGGGGGTCGGTGATGACCTTGGCCTCGAAGGGAGCGGGTTGGAGACGCAGGGCCAGGTCCCGGTCCCCGGGCTGCAGGCGGTATTCGGCGGCCAGGAAATCCGGCTTCTCCAGGCGGAGGTGGTCCGCCTTGCCCTTCACCACCACCTGACGGAGGGGCGTCCGGCCCAGGGGCGTGCCGTCCAGGAAGACCTCAGCCCCGCTGGGCCTTGATTCGATGGAGAGGGTCCGGCTCGGTTCCGGACGGAACAGGAAGGCCGCGGCGAGGAGGACCGCCGCCGCGATTCCACCGCCCAGGGCCCAGCGGTGCCAGGGCCGGCGCCCTCCGGGGCGCTCCATGCGCAGGGTGCTCGTGGCCCGGACGGGATTGGCCAGCTGCGCCAGGAAGGCCTGTCGGACCGGCTCCTCCAGCGGCAGGGCCGCCAGCAGATCGGTGAGGAAGCTCCGCAGATCCGGGTACCGCGACCCAGGGTCCTTGTCGAGGGCCCGTTTGAATACCGCCACCAGGGCCGGGTCCAGGGTATCCGGGAACACGGGGGCCTCGTGGGCGATGCGGTAGAGCACCACACCCACGCTGTCCCCGGCGAAGGGCAGGCCGCCGGTGAGCAGCTCGTAGGCGGTGAGGGTGAAGGCCCAGCGATCGGTGGCCTCGGTGGCCTTGGCCCCCGCCAGCAGCTCCGGCGCGGCATAGGAGGGCGTCCCCAGGAAGGCGGCCGTGGTGGTGAAGCCCGCCTCATCCCCCCGAGCGATGCCGAAATCCATCAGCTTCAGGCGCCCCTCCATGGAGACCATGAAGTTCTCGGGTTTGATGTCCCGGTGGAGGATGCCCAGGTCGTGCACCGCCTCCAGCGCGCCGGCCGCCTGGAGGAGCAGATCCACCGCATCCGGGGCCATCAACGGGCCCCGCTTCAGGAGGGCGGCCAGGGATTCCCCTTCCACGTACTCCATCACCAGGAAGGGCCCCAGGTCCTTCTCCTCACCCACATCGAAGACCGTGATGGCGTTGGGATGGTTCAGCCGGGCGGAGATCTCCGCCTCCCGCTTGAAGCGCTGCAGGATGCCGGCATCGCCCATCCCTTCGCGCACCACCTTGATGGCCAGCCCCCGCTTAAGGAGGGGGTCCTCGGCCAGGTAGACGGTCCCCATGGCCCCGGATCCGAGGGTGCCGAGGACCTTGTAGCGGCCGATGGTGGAAGGGTCCAAGCTCATCTCTCCCAGATCATGGCAGGAGTCGTTCCAGGATGGGCGCCCACCCCCTGGGCTACACTCGGGGCATGGCCGACCCCGGTTTCAGCACCCCCCGCCCCGCCCAGCTCCGCCGGTTCGGCCGCGTGTTCTACCCGGCAGGACTGAGGCTGCAGAAGGCGCTCTCGGCGTACGTCGCCGAAGGCAGTCGGCCCGACCAGCTGGTGATCCTCGAGCACGATCCGGTCTTCACCCTGGGCCGGAACGCCACACCCGCCGACATCCACGTGAGCGACGACTTCCTCGCCGGCCAGGGAGTGAGCGTCCACCGGACGGATCGCGGCGGCGAGGTGACCTACCACGGCCCCGGGCAGATCGTGGCCTATCCCATCTGCAACCTGCGGGGCGGCCGGGAGGATGTGGGCAGGCTGGTGCGCGGCCTGGAGGAGGCCATGATCCGCACGGCGGCGGATTTCGGCGTGGTGGCCGACCGCCTGAAGGGCGCCCCCGGCATCTGGGTGGAGACCCCGAGGGGCCTGGAGAAGCTCGGCGCCATCGGCCTCCACCTCAGCCGCTGGATCACGACCCACGGCATCGCCTTCAATGTGCGCCCCGACCTCGCCCACTTCCGCTGGATCACCCCCTGCGGCTTCACGGACAAGGGCGTGTGCAGCCTGGAATCCCTGCTGGGCGAGTCCGCGCCCACCTGGGAGGCAACCGCAGATCGCCTCCAGGCCCACCTGACGGACTGCCTGGCCCTGGACCTCCAACCGACCCGCGCCCCCAGCCGCAGCGTGTCCGCCCTCACCTGGCGCCGAGGACCGGGCGGTCCCGAGATCCTCATGATGCTGCGGGTCCCCGCCCACGGCCTCTGGTGGCAGAGCGTCACCGGCATGATGGAACCCGGCGAGACGCCCGAGGAGACCGCCCACCGGGAACTGAAGGAGGAGACAGGCCTCTCGGGCACCTTGACCCCCCTGGGCCTCTCCCACAGCTTCTGGGTGGATCCCGCCATCGTCCACTTTCCCGACGACGAGCCCCGGTTCAACACCGAGACCTGCTTCGCCATGGAGGTGGCGGCTGGCGCGACGGTGCAGCTGGAACCTGCGGAACACAGCGAATTCAAGTGGTGCGGGATCGACGAGGCCCTGGCCCTGATGAAATGGGAGGGCAGCAAGGCGGCCCTGGCCCTCCTGCGAACCCGGCTGGGGGGCTGATGGCCCTGGGCTCAGGTCCGGGTCTGCCGCCGCCGATGGGAAGGGGGCAGGCCATGACCGATCCCGTCTCCCATCCCCCCGCCTCCGGCCCCCGGGCCTGGCCCCGCTCCGTCCCCTGGATCCTCCTGACGTATGCGGTCTCCGGGGTCGCCGCGCTCGCCCTGCGCTCCGGGTCCGGGGAGCTCCTCCTCGACCTTCTCAACACCGCCGTGTTCACCCACGCGGCCATGCTCCTCTGGTCGAGGGCCCACCGGGGCTCCGCTGCCGTGGCCGGCTGGCGACTGCTCAGCCTCGGCATGGCCGCCCAGGCCATCGCCCAGGTCTGGGCCATCGGCACCCTGCTCCGGACCGGCCTGCACCCGCCATTCCCCTCCTGGGGCGAGGCCTTCAGCTTCCTCTCCCTGGGGCTGACCATCGCCGCCCTGCTGGCCTGGCCCCTGGCCTCCGCCGCGGGCTCCGAGCGCCTGCGAAAAGGCCTGGACGGCCTCGGCATCGCCCTCTCGGCCTTCTTCATCGGCTGGTTCATCGCCCTGGGCCCCCTCTTCCACAGCGCAGCCCCGGGTTCCCGCCCGAGCCGGGTGGTCCTGGTGGCCTTCTTCCTCGCCAACGCCACCATCCTGGGCATCGGAGCCTACCTGGGGGCCCGGCAGGCCGGGCGGTTCCGGGGTCCCCTGGGCTGGATCCTCGCGGCCTTCGGCCTCTCCCTGCTCCAGGTCACCCTCCAGGTGCCCCTGAGCCTCCATGGGCGCTACCACCTGGGCCATCCCCTGGACCTCCTGGTGCTCCTGGCCGGTCTGGCCATCCTCGTCGCGCCCCTGTCGCCGCGCCCCCTGGAGCCCGGACCCGCCCCGGGCGAGGAAACCCGGGACTCCTCCGGGCCGGCCCTCTTCCTGCCCATCCTGCCGGCGACCACGGCCCTAGCCTTCGCCTTCGGCGCCCTGGTGCTGGCCCCCCATCGCCTGGATGCCCCTGTCATCGGCCTGGGCATCCTGCTGGCTGCCCTGGGCCTGCTCCGCGCCCTGCTGGCCCTCCGGGACCTCCAGCGCCTCTCCGCCTTCCTGGAAGCCCGGGTGAAGGAGCGCACACGGTCCCTGGAAGCCGCCCAGGACCTGCTGCTGCGGACGGAACGACTGAACACCGTGGCGGTCCTCGGGGCCGGCATGGCCCACGACCTCAAGAACCTGCTCGGCGTGGTGCGCCTCCGGGCCGACCTCCTGTCCGAGCATCTCCATGCGGTGGAACCGGACCTCCACCCGGAGATCCAGGGGCTCGTGCGGGCCTCCACCCAGGCCGAATCGCTGCTCCTGGACCTGCTGGCCGTGGGCCGCGGCCAGGGGAGCGCGCCTGAACCCATGGACCTCGGGCAGCGGGTGAACCAGCTCGGGACCCTCCTGCGGGCGGCCCTGCCCCCCGCCATCCGCCTGGCCGTGGAAATCCCATCGCACCCCGCCATCATCGAAAGCCACCCCGGGCGCGTAGACCAGATGGTGGTGAACCTCGTCCTGAACGCGCGGGACGCGATGCCCGAGGGGGGAACCCTCCGCCTCCGCGTGGCCCTGGCGACCGAAGGGGACCACCCCATGGCGGAACTGGCCGTCTCCGACACGGGCGTGGGCATCCCGGAACCGATCCAGGCCCGGATCTTCGAGCCCTTCTTCACCACCAAGGCACCGGGCCGCGGCACGGGGCTCGGGCTGGCCTCAGTGGTCCAGACCGTGGCCGATCTGCAGGGCACCCTCTCCCTCGCCAGCGAGCCCGGACGCGGTTCCACCTTCACCCTGAGGTTCCCGGCCTGCGTCTAAGATGACGTCTCCACCCGGAGCCGCCATGGAACCCAAGGTCGCCCTCGTCACCGCCGCCTCGAAGGGCATGGGCGCCGCCATCGCCCGGGAACTGGCCGCCCGGGGCTGGCGCCTGGCCCTGCTGGCCCGCTCCGAGGCGGTGGAAGGCCTGGCCACGGAGCTCGGGGCCCTCGCCATCCGGGGCTCCGTCACCGAGGCCCTGGACCTGGACCGGCTGGTGGAGGGCGCGCTGGACCGGTTCGGCCGCATCGACGGCGTGGTGGTGAACACGGGCCATCCGGCCAAGGGCGACCTGCTGGCCCTGTCGGACGAGGACTGGCGGACCGGCCTGGACCTGCTCCTCCTGCCCACGGTGCGCCTGGCCCGCAAGGTGGCGCCGATCATGGCCCGGCAGGGGGGCGGCGCCTTCCTGAACCTCACCAGCGCCGCCGCCCTGGAACCCAACCTCGCCTTCCCCATCTCCAGCGCCCTGCGCGCGTCCGTGGCGGCCTACACCCGGCTGTTCGCCCGCCGGTACGCCGGGCAGAACCTCCGCATGAACAGCCTCCTGCCGGGCTTCGTGGACAGCTACGAGGTGTCCCCGGAGGTCCTGTCATCGATTCCCCAGGGCCGCCCGGCCAGGGTGCAGGAGGTGGCCCGGATGGCGGCCTTCCTCCTCTCGGACGAGGCCGCCTACCTCAACGGCGTGAACCTGCCCTTCGATGGCGCCCTGAGCCGCGGTCTGTGATCCCTGCCTGAACTTCCCCGCGGATCCTTGGGAGGCCTGGTAGCCCTTGCTACCCTGGGCCTTTGGGCCGGAGCCGCCATGTTTCCCCAGTTCACCGAAGACCAGATCGCCATCCGGGACGCCGCCCGCGAGTTCGCCCAGGCCGAGATCGAGCCGGGCGCCATGGCCCGGGACGCCAGCGGCGAGTTCCCGAGGGCGATCATCGCCCAGCTGGGGGAGATGGGCTTCATGGGCATGAACGTGCCCGAGCAGTACGGCGGCGCGGGCGTGGACTACCTGAGCTACATCCTGGCCCTGGAGCAGATCGCCTACGTGGACGCCTCCGTGGCCGTCACCATGAGCGTGAACAACTCCGTGGCCTGCGCCCCCATTCTCAACTTCGGCAGCGAGGCCCAGAAGCAGACCTACCTCAGGCC
>Ga0079306_1000495_pt1 | contig 35851 bp, 43 predicted proteins | sample Methanotroph_Enr_FD_79181 | JGI IMG/M metagenome (GOLD analysis project Ga0079306, IMG submission 79181) | Enriched soil microbial communities from Old Woman Creek wetland in Ohio, USA - Methanotroph_Enrichment_5 | ecosystem: Environmental > Terrestrial > Soil > Wetlands | place: USA: Ohio... | reverse complement strand
TAAGAAAATTGAACTGGTGAAGCTATTTTTTATTCTTGTTGGTGCTGGGGTTACTATATTAACAATATATGTACAAACCGTTACATCGAAAAAAACTTTACTTTTAATGCAAAATCAAGAAGATATTGAAAAAAAGAAAGTATCTCTTTCTTATTTGGCAAAGTGGGATTCTAACGAATTTCAAGAAAAAAGAATATTTTATAGAGGAATGCGGGGGGAAAGAAACTCACTTGGAGCAGTTGAATTTGTAAAGAAAATAAATGAAACAGAATCCTATAGGAACGCACTGTTAGATATAGCCAACTTTTTTGAAGATATTGAGCAAGCAATAATAAACGATATTGCGGACGAGGCACTATTGAAAAATGGGTTTCAACCTCTTGTTAGCAACATATATTCAGTGTTTTCAGATTGGTTTAAAGACTTTAAAAACACTGACCAAAACTACCACAGTCAATTTGCCCCCTTTTTTAATCTTTTAGAAAAATGGAAATGAAAATACAAGATTTATTATCACTGGCTTTGAATAAAAAAAAATTAATTAGCCGATATCGATCAAGCCTTTCCCTTTTGAATTGGGATCAAGAAGTTAATATGCCTGTTGATGGAGCAGAGGCAAGGGGTGATGTGTTTGGAGATTTAGTTGGTATTGTTAGTGATTTAGAGAATGATGAAGAGTTCAAACAGGCCATTAAATTCCTAAACGAGAATAGCGGCGGTTTATCAGATATAGATAATAGGTATGTAAAAAAAATATTTCTGGACTCTGATAGAAGTTGGAAAATTCCGAATAATTTAAGTATTGAAATGGCAAGGATATCGATTATAGCCCAAACAAAATGGTCAGAGGCAAAAAGTATTGGCGATTTTTCCATGTTTGCACCATATCTAGAAGAAATTATTTCCCTTAAACAAAAAGAAATAGAAGCATTAGGTTATATAGATCATCCGTATGATGCACTACTTAATCAATATGAACCAAATTTGAATGTAAGGGACATGGATGCCATTTTCAAGAAAAGCATTCCTAAACTAAAAGAAATTAGAGACCGTTATTATGAAAAGTCATCTAATGCACAGAAATTTAGATCATCAATAGCAAAACAAAGATCACTAATAAATAAACTTTCCTCTTATATAGGGTTTGATTTTAATAAAGGTCGTATAGACATAGGAAAACATCCGGCAACAGAGTTTATACATAATAATGATGTTAGAATAATTGCTAGATTCGATGAGCACAGTATATCAACTGGAATTTTTTTAACCTTACATGAGCTTGGGCATGCTTTATACTATCAAAATATAAATCCTGATTATGTTGATACACCATTTTATGAAGGTGCTAGCACTGCTGTTCATGAAGCAATGGCACGATTATTAGAAAATAACATAGCGAAATCGCCATATTTTTTGACAGGAAAATTCGATGAATTTAAGTGTCATCTAGATGAAAGCGATGGCATAGTCATATCTGACCTTATTAAATCTATTAATTCAATATCAAATTCTCCGCTTAGGTTTGATGCCGATGAAATAACATATGTATTTCATATATTTATACGGTATGAAATTGAAAAAAAGTTGATTGATGGGACACTTTGTGTTGCTGATGTTCCTAAATTTTGGAATAAAGCATTCTCTGATTTACTTAATGTAAGCATATCAAATGATCGCGATGGGTGTTTGCAAGATGTACATTGGTCTTGTTGTTTAATTGGATATTTCCCGACTTACTATGTTGGAACAATATATGCGGCAAGTATATATGCCATAATGAAAAATGAAGTACCAAACTTTAAAGAATTACTATCTTCAGGCGATTTTCATAAGATAACTGACTGGTTGTCTGAAAACATTTATACTCATGGGGCAAAATATAGTCCAGAAGAATTAATGGAGATGGTAACGATGAAAACAAGTTTAGAGGATATGTTGCCAGACTTCTTATCTTACATTGAGTGTAAATATAATGATATTTATAAAAATTAACCCAAAAGTCCCATTCCCCATGACATTAGTTTCTGTATAAAATCACCATGGACTGGATAGGCCTATGCCCCTTATAGGTCTGAATTTCACGCGTATCGTGGTCTGCATTGGCGAGAGTATCTCAGGAATATCGAATCATTGCGACTGGGGCGTGAAAATCGAACCCCGCTATTTCCCCGTATCGTTTCAGTAGACAGTTTATTTGTTTCCGGTCAAGGCCTTCTACTCGTTCCGATAGGAACATCGCCCCAGTATCCGCTCCCTTTGTAGATGGATCCCACTTCTTTCGATTCATCTACAATATTTAAAAAACAATAAATTGGGGATTCTATTTTAGCGAAATTTAACCGAAACCCTTCATCAAAACCTCATAAGCATTTTGCACTTTTATAAATTCGGCTTCCGCTTCTTTTTTGAAAGTCTCCGACATCCCCAAGTGCTTGTCGGGATGGTAGCGTGAAGCCGCCGACCGATAAGCCCTTTTCAGCTCATCCAGAGTAAAGGTTTCGCCCAGCCCTAAAATCTGCCGAGGAGTTCGCCTGTCGCCGCCGGCATTGCTTCGTTGCTCCTCTTCCCTCTTTGCCCTTTCCGCCTCTTCTCGGGCTTGCCTGACCTTTTCTTTCGCCCTTCTGATGTGCTCTTCCTGTTCTCTATTCGTCGAGCTGGTCTTATAGGTCTTGCCGGTACCGGATTGCCGGGACTCGCTTTGCGACCGGCGGGATTCCGCTTTGCGATGCTTTCTCCTGAACTGTTCCGTCAAAGGAATAAATACCCGGTTCCAGTGAAACATACGGCTGAGGAAGTTATAGAACCAGGTAAACAGGTTAGCGATGGGGATGAATACCAGTCGCAGAACCCAGCGGATCGCAAAAAGAAGCTTGCCGATAAGGCCGGCGATTATCCGAACCCTGTAGGAAATCCCGTAAAAGACGTTTTCCATCCAGCGCTTTACCGCAGAGAAAAAATCTACGATCAGATCGATGTAAATGAATACGATGCCCGACAGAATGGAAATAAGCGCCTCGGTTCTGTAAACCGAAGAGATTTCGCCTAAAACGCCGGCGATAAGGAAAAGCAAAAGGATTCTGAAAAAATAATTGGAGCTCTTGAAAATACGGGCTAAAACAGCCGAAAGAATGAAATAGAAAACGCAGGTGACAACGAGCGGAACATTAATATCGAGCTTCATAGTTTTTCTCTCTTTCCTTCGAATAGCCGGGCTCGTATGCTCATATTTCTATGAGCGTAACGTCATCCCTGGTTTTGTTTTCCGGGATGGCGTAAGGGCTTTTTTTGACGGCGTGCTTGTGCGCGGAATGCTCGTAAAAAGGCGTTATATCCACAAGAATGGGATGGCGGTTCTTTGAAAGGAAAACCGCTTGCTGACTCCCGAGCGTCCGTATCTGATCGGGTGTAAGCAGCGTCAATTCATGGTAATGCTTCTCTATGTCGCTCAAATGGTTCCGCTCGATCAGAAGCCTCTTCCCTATGATGTCGCTGATTTCCTTGGCGGTGCTGTAATCGGCGCCGGCGAGAATCAGATAGCTTCCTATCCCGCCTTTGATGGCGTCGGCATTTTTTCCGTATTTGCTGTCCAGCTGGGATATGCTTTGCATGACGATGGACAAAGACACCCGGTACTTCCGGATATTGTTGATCAAAGACTGAAAATCGTTGATGTAGGAGCTCCCGAACTCGTCGAGGAAGCAGTACACGCTCAAATCGCCGGGCCTGGGCAATTTCTGCATCATTTGGCTGAAGAAACGCGTGTAGAGCACGTCTATCAGGAATTGGTAGTAGCTTTGCTGGTTCGCCGGCACGATCAGATACAGGGCTGTTTTCTCTTTCCGGAAACGATTGAAATCCAAATCGTTCCGGGATAAAAGCTTTTGGATTTGCCGGTTATTGAGCTGCTTCAGCGCCGTTTTGGCAATGGTCGCGTAACTGGTGAGCATATTGCGGTTATTCTTGGTCAGCCCGATCCAGGCGTTGATAATGGACTTGTCGTTCAGGTCTTCCGGATTGATCGAGTGCTCGGCAACCCAATCATCCAGGGCGGAGCCGTTTTCGCCGAACATCTGTACCAGGTAGTTTATGTTCGGCAAGTTCAGGTTTTCCGGATCGGAAAAAGCCAGACACTTGGCGAATATTTCCAGCATCGAAATAGCTCCGTCATTCCACACCCCTTCCTTGTCGCTTCCGTATTTCGAAAGCACTATGGAACTGCAAATCTGCTCTATCTCTATGATGTCGGACGACCCGAGCCCGTCAAACGGATTGAACCGGCAGCTTTTGGCCAGATCATCCGGATTGATGACCAAAATCTTAAAACCCCGGCTGCTCAAATAGCCGGAAGTGTTTTGAAAAATCTCCCCGCTGGGATCGGTGATGACCATGGAATTTTTGTGGCCGGCTTTATCCAGAATGTTCGGGATAATATAGCCGGTCGTCTTCCCGCTCCCCGGCTTGGCGATAATCGCGATATGCTCAAAGGAATCCTTCTCGGACAGCCTCTTGCTTTTGCCGTCTATCAGGATGCCGTCGTTGCGTGACCGGAATATCTCTTTTTCCTCTTTTGCATTGGAAAACCGGGCTCCCTCCTCTTTTTTCAGCACGTACCCTTTCACCAGGTATTCACCTGCTTTGAAGAGTAGATTAAAAGCCCCTTTCATAGCCATAAGCAGTTTTCACATTTTTTGGAAGTTACAAATAATCTCTATACTCGAATGAGTTGCTTTTTTCCTGTTCCCGCATTTTTTGCATTTTAAATCTTCTTCTGCTTATTTCACGGTATTTCTCGTCTTCGAACTCTTCCAATATTTCCGATATTTTTCATCGTATTTTGAGGCTTACGATCCTTCATTTCCCTTTGGAGTAATCATTTTCGTAATCGGGGTCATTCTCCCGCGATTTCTTCATGGCTTCTTTCCTTTTTCTGATTTCCCTTTCTTTTTCGTCTTCGGGTTCCAGATCTCGGAAATTTTCATCGGTCGGCGGTTTCTCGCTGCTATGATTCTTTGTATCGTTGCCCCCCGTTTCCTGTCCGTAAAAGCTATGACCGGTTTCTTTTTCAGTTCCGGTCTCCCCTGCCGGTCTCGTTGCGCTTTCTTGCTCCTGCTGGCGGTAGCGCCCGGTGTTTATCCGTTCTTTGCTGAATTCGTTGGTGTTGGCTTTTAAGTCTTCTTTTCCCGTTTCTGCTTTTTCTATTATGTCCGATACCGCATTGAATTCATCGAGCATTCCCAATGTCTTGAGCCGGTGCTTTCGCTCTGTTACCTTATCGAGTATGCCAATGGTGTTGCCATGAACGTAAATACTTAATTGCTCCTTTTCCAAAGCGGTAAAAAAATCCGCTTTTGTTTTCGATCCAGAAAAAACCGTTTTCAGCCGTTCTTTCACGTCGTCTTTCTGGTTGGTCTTTCCCGTTCTTCTTTTGAGCTCGGCCCCTTTATTGGAGAGTTTTTCTCCGGGCTCTTTTCCTGATCCAGGTTCTTTGCTGATGAGCTTTTTCTGCTCCAGCTCCGGGTACTTTTCCAACACCTTTTGTTCCAGCCCTTTTTTGAACTCACTGAACTCGTTTTTGCTGAACCGGTGCTTTTTTTCGTTCTGAAGCTCGTTCGAGCTGATCATGAAATGGTAATGCAGGTTATCGTCCTTATCGTCGTGTAACACGCCGAAAACCAGATTGTTCTTCGCCCGATTCCGGATGTAATCCAGTCCTATGTCTTTGAGTATTTCTTTTTGCCGCTCTTCGGTCAAATTTTTTGTTTTCGTGATGGAAAGGATCTCGTGATACATATACACGCCGTTTTTTCTTTTACTGATATATGCGGCGTTTTGGTGAAATTCCTCCTTTATTTTTTCGGCGTTGGTAGAATAGATGTTATGGTAAATATTGTATCTTTCGTCTTGCCTGCCATCTTCGAAATAGTCTACCAATTGGCTATAGGTTGCCTGTTTTCTGGACATCGATTTGATAATCATAGTTTTCTGTTGGGAGAAAATACTATTTTTTCAATTGCTGCAACGTGTAATCCTTTACCATATCTTCCAGCTTTTTTATCTCCATCAATAGCCCGTTCTCGTCAACCATGTGTTTGACGATATTGGAATGGTGCGCTATCTGGTTGATGTTATTCGCCACGTTCCGGATAAGGAAAGTGAATTCTCTCAGTTCCGATTCCACTTCTCTGGGAACGAACGTCTTTTGGTGCATATAGGCGAGAGCCATATTCCGAATAAGGGCGCTGACTTTTACTTTCTCAATTTCGGAGAGCTTTTCCAGCTCTTCGTGCATCGATACCGGAACGGCGACATTAACGTATTTCATCTTCTTTTTGTAATTCGCCCGATACTGCTTATGGTATTCTTTATCAGCCATAATTTTTTGGAAAAAAAGAAGAGAAAGGGAGTTTCATTATAAGGAAAAAACCGAAAAGAAAAGCAAAAAAATCAAAGCATGAAAAAGGGGTTCTTAGGGGAATTTCTCCCCTAAGCGGGTTCCAAGGGGAGTCCCTTGGCAAGATGCAATTTACTATGTAAACGGCGCTTTACATAGTAAATTGCAATCTTGCTTTCAAACCTCACGACTTCGGGTAAACCAGGCCATAAAAAGCACAGCATTGCTGTGCAAAAAGAAGGCTAACAGCCTTCTTTTTCAATAGCAGCTTGCCGTTTGTGAATCATTTTTAAAAACCATTCGTCATTTTCAATGGATATACAATGTCTTCATAATATGTAGCTCGCGATTCCTGTAGTTCCGGATCAAGCGAAACTATCCAACACAATATCGCCCGGATTTGTGAAAATCTCTATCAAATACCCGATGAGTCTCTGAGGCTTCTCCGTCGGATGCATCGTTACTTTTTCTCATTGCGGTCAAATGGTATAGCTCATAATGTTTTTCATTACTTTTTGGTCAAGGAAGTGAAAGGTTTTCGGTTTAAGAAACTTTCACTCGTCATTCACCAGCCATAATCACATTTCATAACAACTTCTAAAACCGTTTTTCCTAATCTGTGGCAACGGGTTTGTTTTTTCAAAAATAATGGGAACTCTCAACGAAAATATCCCTCTTTTCTTAAGCTCGTACCCGATCCATCCGGCATATTGGTAACTGAAGAACAAAACCAAACTTCCGTTGGGTTTAAGGATTCTTTTGTATTCCCGGCAAACATCAAAAACAAAATCAAGATATTCTTCTTCGGTTTCCCATTTATCCCAGTCGCCAAAATCGGCTTTAACGACTTTTTCGAGCTTCATGGTCAATCATGGATTGTTTGAAATATTGTAAGGAAAGTCCGAACAAATAAAGTCAACGCAATGATCCGGTATTTTTTTCATCACTTCCAGGCAATCGCCTTTGACGATTTTATGTGTTGCTGTTGTTTTCATAATTTTATGGATTTTATAGAGATAAAAAAGGGCTAGAAATCCAGCCCTAAATCGTTGTAAGCAATATCCATGGCGACCTTTTCGAATGAAAGCCAAGCAAGCCTGTTTTTCAGATCGTCGCCTTTAAATTCCAGCCGGAATCATTCGTTTTCCAGGTCTTCCACAATGTCCATAATCTCGTAATAATAACAATCGAAAAACCGGTGCGTATCGGTGTACCAAATGAGAGAACCAACCATTCAAGATATGCACCCTCACCTGGATAAATCCCTGAAGAATCACTCTATATATTCCGGCCCTGACCGTAAAGCTTCTTGGGCAGCATAGGCCCGAATGGTTCATTGCTCTTTGTACGCGATAGTTGCCAACGCCTTTTTCAGATTTTTCATAGTTAGATAGTTTAAAAGATAAAAAAGCAAGCGGTGAAACTTGCTTTTCAGATAAAATAATTACAATGAAAGAACACCCCTAATCGGAGTGTTCGTTATGGAATGGAAGATCCGGAAACCTTGTCGGTGTAAAGTATCTGTCAATTTCGACCCTTGGTATTTTTCAAATGATTCCCAGGTTCCTGATGTCAATATCCAATCTCAGATCTTCCAATTCCTGTAATGAAACGGTTCCCCATTCATCTTCGTAAAATCCGGTAACGTATCAAAAAGCGACTTTTGCTTTAGGATCGTATTCCGTTAACCACCAATTGATCGATGATCAAAAATCGAACAATTTAACGGGAACAACCACATCCTTTGGTTCCCTATCCGACTGAGAACCGTACGGATAATCCTTCATCAGTCTTTCGACTGTATCTGACAATTTTCACATAAGCGTAAAAATGAAAAAGTAAAAAACCCAAATAAATGAGTAGTGTCATGGCACATTTCGGTAAGCGAAAAAGTCAGGGTGGAGATTGCGAGCGAAGCCGTAATACTACCTTGACTTTTTTGTCCGAAATGTACAATTACTAGACATTATTATTTCCCTACTACCCGAAGCAGCCCATTAAATTATTCCTTATTTTCAAACGATGAGAGCGAAAGAAGCGAGGGGTATTCCTATAAGCGGGTTTCTGGAAAGCTCCGGAATAAAGCCGATGAAACAGGCGAAATCCGGCCAGGAACTCTGGTATTCCAGCCCGATACGAAACGGGGACACCAACCCGTCTTTCAAAGTGGATACCGTCAAGAATCTCTGGTTCGATTTCGGGCTCTCAAGAGGCGGAAATATCATTGATCTAGTGTGCGAGCTCACGAACTCGACAGTGAAAGAAGCCCTGGCCATTCTTGACCGCCCTGGAGCATCCAGGCATGGAAATTATGCCTATTCCGGCATCGTCACTCCCCTGCCCCGGAGAAACACTGTGCAAACTTCCCTATTGAACGAAAAAAAGAAAGCGGCGGGTGAAATAGAAAAAGTCTCTTTCGAGATATTGAGCGTTTCGGAAATCCGTGATCATCGCTTGATCGATTATTTACGATCCAGAAAAATAAATCCGGATATCGCGAGATCCTATCTGAAGGAAATCCGGTATAAGCCGGTAGGAAGTGGAAAGTCCTATTACGCGCTGGGATTCCCGAGCGGAGAAAGTTTCGAAATTCGAAGCAAAAACTTTAAAGGATCTGTCGGCATAAAAAAAGAAATAAGCACCCTGAACCTGGAAAATAACAAAAGTCTTTCTATCTTCGAAGGCTTCATGAATTTTCTGGCTTTCTTATCGCATAACGGCATTACGGAGTTTCAGAATTCTGTCATAATTCTGAATAGCGTTAATCTGAAAGACCGGGCATTGGAAGTTATTACCGGTTATGAATTCTCTAAAATTTATCTGTTTTTGGATAATGACGAAGCGGGCGAAACGGCGAAACAATTTTTTATCGATAATATAAAAGAAACGCCCGTTATCGATAAATCCGGACTGTATACAGGCTATAACGATTTCAACCAAATGACGATGGAGATTGAATAAAATGAGTGATCTGAACCTTGGAAAAATAAATGCCGAAGACTTGTCCAAGATTCCGCTTAAAGAGCTGTTGGAATTTCAAACCAAGCTGAATAAAGCGGTCGAGTTGAGAAGGGAGCAAGAAAAACAAGAAATCTATCAAAAAATAACCGCCCTGGCTTCCGAGTCCGGATTCTCTTTAAGCGAACTTATGGATCAGAAGTTCGCGAAGAAAACTCCTTCCGTGATCAAGTACAGGAATCCGGACAATAAGGACGAAGGCTGGACAGGCAAAGGCAAAAAACCGAAATGGCTGGTTGATCTGCTCAGTTCCGGCAAGAAGCTTGAAGAATTTGCCATATAATAAGGACATTAAAACATAAAAAGCATATAACTATTATATTCTAATTATATGCTTTTTATTTATTTCGAAAGATTTTTCATGAGGTCTTCGATCTGCTTATTCAAAGACTGTTCTGTTTTTTCGGCTCGCTGCAATAGGGCATCCTTTTCTTTCAGCTGAAGGGATTGCTGTTTTTCCCGTTCGGTTAACGTCGCAATCTCCACTTTTTGGGTATGCAGTTCAGCTGTAAGTTCCCCCAGCTTCTCTTGGATTTTTTCCAGGTCTGCTTCGGCTTGTCGTAACTCGTCGTCTTTTTTTGCCACCTCTCCTTTCCATGCGGTAAGGGAATCTTCCAGACGGTTAATCTCAGCCAGCATTTCTGATTTTTCGGCTTCCATTTCTTGTTGGGTTAACTGGAGCTGCTGTCTTTCGCTATCGAGTAACTGCCTATTTTGCAAGTAGAGCTCTTTGTGCAGCTTATCAACCAAGCTATAGGCAAAGTCCGGCGTATCAGGGACGAAAATACCTTCTTCCTCTTTTTGTTTTTCTTTCCAAATATCCAGCATTTGCTTGATCGTTGAGAAGCTTCCGGATCATAGAATCTCCCGGACATTGTTCGGGCTTGGCTTAACTCCTTTACTATGAAGGTCATCGGAAATCTCATTGATCTTCTCTTGTGTTAAATCGGTGTTTCGAGACATAAGCGTGAAAATTAAATATTCTGTAATTATGTAATTATGTAATTATGTAATTATGTAATTATCAATATAATCATTTTTTTGATTATTACAAACTTTTATTAAAACTGATTGGAACGGCTTCCAGCACTCTTCACTCCCTCCCCCTTTTGGCTCGCTTCGTTTTGCCCGCTCCCTATTTCACCCGCAACGCTCGTTTCAGTTGATGTTTTCGTTGACTCCGTATATCGCATACTTTATATTCGTTAAGCATTTCAATACCGTATAACAGACAAATAGAAGTTATATGGTTTTTATATCATTAACGAATACACACGGGGTTTTATGATCATCATTTGCGGGGGCATCAAAGGCGGAGGAGGCAAGACGACGACGGCTATCAATTTGGCGATTATGCGGGGGCTTGCCGGCTTCGAAGTGTTACTTGTGGATGCGGACAGCATTGACAACGGGAACGCTTCGGATTTTTCCGCCATCCGGGACGAGACCCTGGAAAGCAAACATTACACAGCCATAAAGCTCAATGGTAAAGCTATTGCCAAAGAGTTGCCCGTCTTGGCGACTAAGTTCGCCGACATTATTATCGATGTCGGCGGCCATGACTCCCTTTCACAGCGGGCGGCTTTAACGGTGGCTGACTTATTGTTGGTTCCAGTCTTCCCTTCATCGTTCGATACCTGGGTGATCGAATCCATCAACACACTGATAAGCGAAGTGAACGTCATTAATCCGAAACTCAAGGCGTACTGTTTTTTAAGCCGTGCGGATGCGTCCGGAAACCAGAACGACGACGCCTCGGAAATTCTTATAGGCGAGTATCCGGAAATCGAGTTTATCGACTGCCCCGTTAAAAACCGCAAGGTTTTCCGGAACGCTTCCGGTCAAGGTTTAGGAGTGGTGGAATATAAGCCCAAAGATCCCAAGGCTATCGATGAACTGAAAAAGTTGTACCAAACAGTTTTCAAACAGTCTTTTCAAGATTAAATAGCCATGTAAAGAACATACATAAACTATTCTAAAACCGTTTTAAAACAGTATGGAAACCATCTGTAAATAGTTTATAAATTAACCGATAACCATATAATTATTATCTATGTCTACTGTACGTAAAAAACCCACGAGCGTGAAGAAAACAACGGATGCTTTCATTGACCAGGCGGGAAGCAATCTGCTGGAGGGTGAAGTCAAAAAAGGAAAAACCAAAAAGAGCCAAGTTCCGTTGGTTATCCCTCCACAATTGCTGAAAGAACTGGATGAGCACCTGGAGTCTTCCAGCATCGGTCTCAGCCGATCCAATTACATCTGCCAAGCTATCAGGGAAAAGCTCGACCGCGAAGAAAAAATGTAAATGCGCTTGCTTTACCGGAAAAAATAGATATAAAAAAACAGTTCTTAAACGATTTTGAAAACTGTTTCAAACCGTTTTTTATTTTTTAAAGATCTTTGGATATGCAGTATTTGATAAAAGACCTGGAGAAGCACGGAATAAGCAAAAACCTCGTGTACGAGGCATTGAAAAACAGTCTGCCTTTCTCCAAGGATTTCATAAAAAACAAAAGGGTTTTTAATGAAACCGACTTGGAACTGTTTCGGTTCTTTAAAACCCATTGACTGGAAAAAACCCTGTTGAAATACGGATCGGCGGAAGAAAAAACAGAAACCGGAACAGTTCCGGAACTGTTTGAAGAAAACCGAAAACAGTTTGCAGACACTGAGAACGAAGCATTGAGACAATCTCTTATGGATGAGATAAAAACGGTAAAAAAACTGTTTGAGGAAAGAGAAAACAGTTTGAAACTGGAAATCGAGCAAAAAAACAAGATAATCGAGATCAAGGAAGATCAATCGCAAAAGTACGCGATTCTGAAAGTCGAAGAAAAGAATGAGAAGGAGCTCTGGATTAAAAAGTACGATGAACTGAACGCTGAAAGAGGGGAGTGGATCCGGAAATTTTATTCCCTGAAGACCTATCTGATCGTTTTTATCGTCCTTTTTCTGCTGGCAGCTGCTGGCCTGTTGGCGAAAAGCTTGTAACTCCTGTTATGCAAAGGGAACCTTTCACAAGCGAATTTCTAAAGGTGGTAGTTTATGTGCTGTGATTTTAATCGCGGGTCATAGTGTTTGCCGGCGGATCCGCATCGGATAATCGTTCCGGAACGCGAAAAATGTACGCTTTCATGATCAAAAGGCAAGAAATCCAATGTTTTTTTGCTTCAAAGACGGGTTTTCTGATGTTTTTTAAAGAGAACGGTTTGCGAGCGGAGGAATTTTTCTTTTAGGATCAACGCTTCATGCCGGAAGCGGAATTATAGGTGGTAGTTTATGTGCTGACGGGGGGAGTTTTACGATGGGATGTATTAATCGTGGTTGTTTGATTTTCCAACGGAATCGTACTGAAAGAATTGCCGCCGAAAGTGGTTCAGGAGCCGAAGACAAGAAATTCGATGCTTTTTTGCGCTGATGACGCGTTTTCTAGTGTTTTTATTAAAACGGCGTAAAAACGAAAAAGCATATCGTAATGGTATAAAAATAATATGAAAACCATATGATTTCCATATACTGATAATACTCGTTTTTTTAAATAACCCGTTTTTATCATCTGATCCGCATCAAGAACGTCTCAAAATCCCGTAAAATTTCGCCGTACAAGAACGATCATTAAAAAATCGTAGGGAAGGTGGCGTAAAATTATATAAACGCCGTTTACGGCTATTAAATCGTTTTTTAAGCGCTGTCTGTAACCATTTTTCCATATGCTTTGAACCCGATAGGGTTCCGCCTGAAAAGTTTTTCAAAAAACAACAACAGTCTTTCTCTTTGTTGTTGTTACATTTAAAACATATTAAAACATGTTTAGCAAAAAATTCTCCTTTAAAATAAACAAGATACGGACGTTATGGTGGTAATCTATGTGCTGAAAGGTGGTAGTTTATGTGCTCTATGGTGGTAATCTATGTGCTCTATGGTGGTAGTTTATGTGATGCCACTTTTTGTCAATATGTGATATAAACCTTTATATAACAACGATATACGGATGTTTTTAAGGTGGTAGTTTATGTGCTCTATGGTGGTAGTTTATGTGCTGAACGGCAGTCTTTCATAAAAGCCAATTTTCATAAAAATCCTTTTAAATCAGCAATAAACTAACTTTTAAAGGTGGTAGTTTATGTGCTGATGCCTGAAAAATTGAAAATTTTCGATGTTGTGCAATAGAGAAAGCCCGTTTTATCTTCATTTATGAGCAAATCGCCCGGCTCCAGCAGCTGTCCTAATCCCCCGGCACGCTTTGAAATTTTCAATGGTGGTAGTTTATGTGCTGAAACCTATGAGGCATATGAAAACCGCATAGCCGACATCGAGAAGGGGAGGGGATATGCAGCTTTTCTCCAAGGTTTTGTTTATATACAGGATCGCGCTTCTGTCTTTTTTAAAGGTGGTAGTTTATGTGCTGAAAGGGGCCTCAACTTCAGTAATCTCCAAATGCGGGAGCTTATGTGTCGTACCTGTCGGGGTGTTGTTTTTACGGATGCAATTCCTCGACCGGTCGGCTGGTAAAGGTGGAATTTTGTATTCTTGTGGTGGGAAGAGACGGATAAAAAAATAGAAAGTGGTAAAACATATTTGACACTACCACCTTTTTTTATATACTGCCCTTACATATTTTTTAAAAGTTTCGAATGTGACCTCTCTTAATGGAAAAAGAAGTTAAAAAGCATGTTGCTGCCGTAAGGGTAGGGGACGCGGTGGGACTTCTTGCCAGAAAAACCTGGAATGTCCTTTTGCTCAATGCCTACGATAACTTACTGACTCAAGATTTCCACAAAATAAAAGTCACTGATCTGTGCGAAATCACGGGATGCAATACAAGAAACTATAAAAACATGGCGGAAGTTTTGGGCAACCTTATGACCACGAATGTTAAATGGGACATCGGGGGCGGTTGTAGGCAAAACGGAACCTGGATCAAAAATATGGGGATGAGCACCATGATAGCTTCAGCCATCATCGAAGACGGCGTTGTTGTTTATGAGTTCTCGAAAAGGCTGTCAAAGCTTCTATACAACCCCGAAATCTACCAGCGAATTAGTATTGCTCAACAAAAACTTTTCAAGAGTGCCAGTTCCCTGGCACTATGGGAAAACTGCATCCGATTTACTGGCGTCGGATCGACGGGGTTCATGGAGTTGTTGGAGTGGAGGGAACTGCTGGGGGCTACAGCCAAGACATATGACCAGTACAAAGACTTTAATAAATTCGTCATCAGTCCCTCGGTAAAAGAGATCAACGAAGTATCGACTATCGAAATCCAGCCGTTTTTCAAAAAATCGGGCAGAAAAATTACCCACATCGGTTTTACGGTCGTACAAAAAGGGCAAAGGCAGCTTGCTCTTCCCGAAATTTTAGAAGAAGCGAAATCCAGCAAGGAATACGAAGAGCTTATCTCTTACGGAATAAACGAAGTGCAAGCCATTTCCTGGATCCAGGAATATGGATACGGGTACATAAGAGAGAAGTTAGACCTTACCAAGGAAAACGAAAAAGCAGGTACGGTCAAAAAAGCTTCAGGCTTCCTCGTTTCCGCCATTAAGGGAAATTACAAGAGCGAAAAGCAAGTCGCCAAAAAGAGAACGGAAAAACAGATTGAAAAAAGAAACGGCGAAGAACTGAAAAAGAAGCGCGAAGCGCTTATATCAAAGCTGTCGGCGGATTTCAGCCGAGAGGAAAAAGAAAAGTTTTTGAATTCGCTCAGCGAGTCTGAAAAGGAAGAGCTGACCAACAACATTCTTGATGAGATTAAGGCGGATACCTTCGCTGTAAATTCGCTGAAAAAGAAGGGCTTGAGCTCACCGGCCGCTGGCTTGGGGATCATCAAACGCATTCCTGATTTTGAACATCGAAAAGATCTGTTCATAACCGAAAAGTTGGAAGAAGCTGGATTTTAAAACCTGGGACAGAGTTTTAAAATACTTTATTTTTATATGGTTTTCATATAATAATGATACGTTAACAAGATATTAATTTAAAGAATTAAGTAGTTCTACGGATTTATTTATACTCAATTTATCGAAACAATATATTTCAGGGTCTAGAAAATTAAGGCCTTAAGATGCCGAAAGCGAGCTCTAGATGCGGAAGATTTTTTTACTCTAACGCCATGACTTGGCGTTTAATGATGATTTAAAGAACTGATATTGAAGAAGTTTAGTTAGATTTATTTTGCATAAATTTGCATTGTTTTACCTGCAAAGATATGTTTTTGTTGTATAAAAATTGCTTTTTTGACTTTTTTCTTTACAATGAGAACATTGAAGATACTTAAATAGTAATGAATAATGCAGAATAATGAATAGTGATAAAACTAGCTCAAATAAATTTTATCTTCCCAATCTAAGAAACGTTCTCAAAGAAAACGGTAAAGGTTTTTCAGAATTTACTGATTGTTCAGCACTGGTAGACAAATCACCATCACGAAGAGCATGGGCTGATGGCACAAGTGTTGGAAAAGGAGTAACAGAAACTACAGCGCATAAGATGCGGATTCGAGTGAATCAAGTTTTTGAAAAATGGCGACTAGATTCCGCTGAAGCAAGTTCTATAAAACAGATTACAAGATAATTTTTTTATTTTCAGAATTGTTTAAAAACTAAAAAACATAAAAAACAATTCTATAACCAAGGTATATTTATGGCTAGATATGTTACAGACTTCTTACCATCTGAAATAGATGAAACAACTGTTTCAGATAATTGCTTTTCCTTTGCTGGAGAAACTAATATAGGAGAAGGTTTAGACATTGATAATTTCAGCAAACAATTTGATAAATTTTCCGATAGCAGAAGAGCATCCGTTGAACGTATTATAAATAATAATCATGAAAATTATGTTTAGAATTGGATTAAATAATGAATGGTAAGGTAACCGAAGTTAATAAATATTTTAAAGATAAAATAACAAAAAAAGAAGTTGCCGAATTAACAGCCTTTCTTCGTAGTAAAGGCGAAAAATTTATTACAGATATTGGTACCAACAATATTGAAATTTTCTCGTCTAATTTTCTTTTGGAGCACGTTGCTAAAAGTTATTTATTAGATGTTGAAAAATATAAAGCTTTTCATGATTTTCCAAATAAAGATATTAATAAATATAAGGTGGCGGCATACCTTGTTAAATGGATTTTGAAAATCAAACCTATGATGCATACTCCTCATAATCAAGGCAATACGGACTCTGAAAAAAAGCACTCAATTCTTATAAATGAGTTATTCGCATTTGATTTGGCATGTAGTAAAGTTGGTATTGAAGTAAATTCAATTAATCCTGATCAACATGAAAGAATAATATATAACCTACATTACAGGGATTATAATGTGGGTATTTTTAACATTTTACTAGAAAACTTAAAGTAAATGGCTAAATATACTCAGGATGACGACTTTTATGAAAAAGAAGTTCTCCCTTATTTGAGTAACCAAGAAAACAAAGAAATAATCAAAGAGAAGTTTGTTGAGTCAAACAAAATAGCTTCCGAAGAAACAGAGGAAAAAATAGGCAAGAAATTTAGAGAAAAATTCTCAAACCATGTTTTATGTTTGTTTACATCTTTAAATATTTTTGTTGGATCTATAATTCTTGTTGCATTTGGATTTGATGAATATTTTATTTCAAATGCGGTATACAAAGAAGTAGACTCAAGATTAGTAACTCCTCAAGTTCTTATGATATTAATAGGAGCCACGGCTACACAAATCGCAGTAGCTTTCGGATTGTTATCGAAATACATCTTTAAAGTATTTGATAAAAATAAATCTGATCATAATAAAATATCCCATTCAACTGATTCAGAAAATAAATCATAAATTTTTTGTTTCAGTAACGTTACAACAAGGGTAAATCTATTACTGCCAAATGCCACGCTAATATACATTAGGCGAGAGGTTCCGATGATATGTTGGTTTGGGGCATATTTGGAAAGAAACAGGTATTTATGGTCAGTTCAGGGAATAATGGCTAATACGTTGGGATGAATATAATTGTTACATCATAAAAGGAGAGCGATTTTCTCCATCTGTAAATAATTTCCACTTTAAGAAAAAAATAGTAATAAAAATCCATCTGAACTAAAAAAGCCGTCCCATCCAGGAACGGCCTTGTTATTTTCATCAATGCTCTATCAGAAAATCGAAAATATCGGCCTGAAGATCATTTTTAGAATCCCCCTTTTTTTGAATTTTGATATTTGTTGCCGGCTCGATCAGCGACACTATTTCTTCAACGACGACAGACGCCGGCTCTTTCATTCCCAGGTTTTGATCCCCGGTTTCCAGAAGCTCCGTTATGAAATCATCATGATTTTCGCTAGATGCTTCGGCTTTCGGTGCTGTCCCTGGTTCCCAGAATTCTGCAACCGCTTCGGTAAACCTTCGTATCCGTAACCGGCTATCCCAATCGCCCAGGTAATAGGACGGGGTGTAATAGACTTCCCGGAAATCCATTGTCAGCGTATCGCCGATAATGATTTCTGCCGGGATATGCCACAATGTTAGCTGAAGATAACACATGAGGCCGGCAAGCCTGTCAATGTCGATACACTGCACATAGAGCTTCTCTGCCGGATTGATGCCTTTCTTTAGCATCTCATTAGCAAATGCCAAGACCATGCCGCCGGCACCGCAAGTGGGCTCGCTGAGCGTTATGAATGGCTTATTTGACCTTTTCATGCTGTCCAGGACATCGCCATAAACCATTTTTGCCATAAGCAGCGAAATCTCATGAGGCGTGAAGAATTGACCGTTATTCAGGTTTCCTAACTCCAGTTCCATGTAGAGGCTTCCGAGAACGTCGGCCGGTTCCGGATTCATCAGTTCTACGAAGTTTGCGAGCAGCTCGCAGAATTCGTTGAGTTCTTCTTTCGAATACCGGGCAACGATAGCCAAGTATTCGTCTTCGAGTTTTTGATTTTTGTTTATGGCGTTGTGCAAGGCTATCGCGGACATACTGACAAAATCGGTGAACACCGAATATCGGTGCTTGTGCCTTGCTATGGAGTTAAATAGGCTGATAAAAGACTGCTTGGTATAGCTTTTTGTTTTTGTAGACATATACAACCTTTCTGGAAAAAGGTGCATAGCGCTGGCGATAAGCCAGTTTTATGCACTGGCTTATCGTTAAGTGAATTTTACCGGCTACCACTTGTCCGGCAATCCCTCAGAATTTTGCTGGGGAGCAGGGGACACGGCATCAATAATCCTCGGGCAGCAGGATCGCCGTGGACGATCTGTCTGCTTCGGTAATGATCCAGATTATGGTTTCATCTGGCGGAAGCCGATAGGACGCGAATATGCGGGTACCTTGTTTTATGGCCTGCGCATTCGCTTGTTGGTCTTTCTTGGCCATATCCGACCAATCGCCGGCTACGTGTCGATTAATCAGATCCAAAGGCTCAACCCCGAGGGTTTCGAGTGTTTCCAGAGCCCATGGGGTGGCCACCACCTGGCCGAGGGGAAATAGCGGTTTCATACATACTCCTTTTTCATCTCTGCCTCTCACCATGAGAAGCAGGGAAAAAGAGGAGAAGTTATATGGCAGTTATATTTTTATTATATGGTTTTTATATGATAAGTATTTTTTGAAAAAATCAAGACCTGGGGAATTGGTAAATTTGACTGCCTCTATCTTCTCTATTACTCGGAGAATTTTAACAATAAATTCGTGTACTTTGATTTTCTAGGAGGCAACAATTGTCAATACTATCACACGACTTTTCTAAGAGCATGGAAGCAGCGCTAATAGACAATAATTTGAAAAACCAATTAGCCAAGTTTTTGAATTCTGACATGTTGTCACCACCAGACAAATCTGATCTGATTAATGTCACGTGCAATGTTAGAAACTTGTCACTTAAAGAAGCACGCCGGTTAACACGCCTGGGAAGACGAACGAAATAAAAAGGGCGTTTGTGTGAATTGGCGCTTTGCTACTCAAGATGCCAGGGTGAAATTGAAATCCCTATATCCGACAATATAGCGTTGGTCGACTAGTAGGTTACGAGTTATCTACGCAGTGACACTTCTTGGCATAACCCTTTATGTCTTAATTCCTCGCGCATCTGTTCAAACCTTCGGGAAATAGCAGTGTTCGCGCATGAACGGTAACTTATAATCATGAGCAACCTTGTTGGCAGGCTTCTGACCACTAAAAAATTCAACAAATCCAAAGTAAACTCATCGACCCAATGCGAATCGTCCAGTATTAGAATGAAAATGTGTTTTTTTCCCTGTTCCTCAAAAAAATGCGCGCCCTCCCGCAACATGCGGCCAGTATTAAGCCGCAAAACTTTCGGTTGGAGTGCGGCTATTTCCTCCGGCTCAAGCATATTGAGCATTTGATAAAGCCAAGTCGGCGCAACCTGATGCAGGCAATCAATGAGCGGTTTTCCCTGAGGTTCACGGCAACGCAATTCCAGGGCTTCCAACAAAGGCATAAAAGGTTCTACAGCCACCGCTAATTGCACGCAACGGGCGTGGAGCGTTGCCAGCTCCGGATGGCTGATTTTTTCTAAAAAATTTTCAAGCAAAGTTGTTTTTCCAATGCCTTTTGCGCCATTCAAAAAAATCAAGCGCCGGTTTCCGTCTACTACATGCTGAAAAGTTTCAAATAAAAGCTCTAGCCCAACATCATATTTCACCGATGCATCATAAAATTGAGATGGTAATACAGGCGCTTGAACAGCGCCTAAGTTTTCCTGAATAACATTGGAAAGTGTAACCTCAGGTAGAAAACGATAGCCGCGTTTGGAAACCGTCAAGATATAACGCGGCGATTTACATTCATCATTTAATACCTCACGAAGCGCATTAATAGCCCGCCTCAAAGCCGAATCTTCGACAAAACTAGTCTTCCAGACTGCATCAAAAAGCTCCTCTCTTGAAATCAAGCGCCCCGGATGCTGCAAAAAGTACAGCAATAAGCGGTAAACCTTGGGTTGTAAGTTGATAGCTTTATTTGCATGGCTCAAAAGCTGGGTGTTTGTTTCCAGCACAAATGCGCCAAATAAATAGTTAACATCATGATTCATAAATGCGACCCCTTATTGTTTTTTTGTTATGAGGGCGTGCCAACAAACTGGTAACAGTTTGCTCACAACTAAAAAAAGCGATGAGAGTATACTACAAAAAACATAAGCCGACTGCTTTTAAAAAAACGTTTCCATGAACACATAACATGCCTATATTTATAGCATAAACTCCTGTTGTGGCCTCTAAAGTATAGTTAGCCAAACATAAGGAAGCGCAAGATGGTTGTTAGTATTTGGCGTACTTCGTTGTTTTTCAGGGGGCTTGATTTGTTAATAGAATTTAGATGGCGGGGCTCAATCCTTGCTGCAGGGCAAGTGATTAGGGTGTGATAAAGAACGAGGTAGCCGATCAATGGAGCCTGCCCCCCACTGATTGGATTTTTCAGCATTGCCTTGGAATTTTGAAGGTGGCTCCATGAGAGCCTGATACATTTGCATAACTCACAGAAAGGAGTATTCAATGAAAATCTCGATTCGCTCTATCGTATCTCACCAGAATTCCTGCCAACAGGAGCTTGAATGGTTGTCCGGAGCCGCCCCAGAAGGGGGAACGTTGCTGGTTGCCGGCGGCTGTACTACCACCTTGGGTTGCACCTGCTGTACCACTTGCGCTTAACCATCAATTTAGAACAGAGAGGAAAAAACTATGAATGCTCAACTAATTATGTGTTCGATGCCCTCGAATGATCCCGATGCCAGCGAGAGGTTCTATTCCAACTTGTTCGGTGAAGAGATGGCGCGCACGCCTATCCCGCATAAATCTTTCCATACATGGGCTTCGTCGGGGGTTAAGTTGAGGGTGGAAACCCCTTATTACAACGATCAGCCGGTCATGTGCGGTTTTTTGGTTGACGATATCAACAGTGCAGTCGAAACGCTGAAGGAAGTGGGCGGAAAGGTGTTGAAGGATGCCTTCCAGATTCAGATGAATGAGGAAACATTCGAAACCTTGGCGGACCATTATAAGGAGTTCTACGGCAATCCCCTACAAAATACAGGGGACGACCTAGGTACTTGCGTCATCATGAGCGATCCTGGCGGCAATGCCATCTCACTACTACAGGTACCGCGCTGGGTTGCTCGTGAGTACGATCATGGTCTGCTTACCGACTTTCATCGTCAAGAGATCCGCTCGTCCGCAAAGGCGGGAAAGGCATACGCCGCTAAAACCAGAAACTGACGTAAGGAGCAGGCTGTGTGGTTCCTCCCGGGCGATAGCATGGTCGGACGTTCTTTCTATAACTTGGTGAGAGCGCTAGCGAAGACTCAGTGCTGCAAGTACCACATCTCCATGCCTTTCTCACAAAAGGCATGGACAATGGAGTGGTGTACCTCTCGTTCAGGAAGAGAAATATCCCGCATTTTCGAAGCCCTTTTGCCCCAACCATTCGGGGACGGAAGCCGGCTGACTGGCCTGCATACCTCTAACCTCGAGATGAGGATAGAGGTGGATTTTCAATTTTATTATCAGGTGGATTATGGCAACTGATCAAAATGCCCCTATCGATATCCGGAAAGATGGCGCTAGCTTCGGCTTGGCGATAGATGCCAACTCCACCAAGAAAGTGGCTCCGTGGGCGGATGCCACCGGCCTCTGTACTAGCGCCCTGCGGCATAGATCCATGTGTACGTCGAGAGACACCAGAACTGCGGAAACTTTTCTGATTAACTCACGCTTGGTTCGAAATCGTCCTCAAACCGCGCTTTCAATCGCCAACTATTTCAATGATGCGATAACCGTCGCACTATCCATGGCCGGCCGGGAATTAGTGGACGAGAGCAAGGTCATTCCCCTTCCCGACAATATTGCTTTGGACATGCCGCTGGAAGAAGCCATCCTGCGCCGTCGTAGCGTTCGGAAATTCACGGGCGACCCCATGGAGCTGGATTTTCTGGCAACCCTGATCCGTGCTACTGCCGGGGTCACCGCGCGAGCGAGGGTGCGTCTTGCTTCCGGCACTGAGCGGAGTCTTCACTTTCGGAGCGCACCAACCGCCGGAGGGTTGTACCCAGCTGAACTCTACGTGGCGGCGGTCAATGTGAAGGGCCTCGAACCGGGTGTCTACCGCTACAATGCAGTACAAGATCAACTTTTTTTCGAACTCCCTGCAGACCGGGTGGTGGCATTGAAGCAGACATTCGCCATCGACGAGCAAATCATTTCTTTGCAACGTGCAAACGCCTATCTGTACCTTGTTTCCCATCCATGGAAGGTAATGCGCAAGTACGGCGATCGCGGCATGCGTTTTGTCTTCATGGATGTGGGTTACATGTGCCAGAACCTGCACTTGGCGGCCCAGGCGCTAGGGGTAGGGACGGTGGATTGTGCCGCCGTTTACGACGACGAGGCACATGAAATACTTGGCATCGACGGGGTGTTCCGGGCCTTGGTGCACTCCGTGGTTATCGGTATGCCGGGTTGATGACTCTATGTTCGCTCGATAGACTTTCTCCACCCGCCCAACCCTATTTCATCTCCAGATAAGGTAGATTACATGCCCAATCAGAAATTTCCAAGAATCAAGCGATCTTTCACAGTCATAGCCCACAGCCCCGATGTGGTGGAGCTTCGCCAGGGGGTTTGGAATCCAATCTCTCATACCTTACGTGACGATACCCAGTCCGGCAGGCTTTACGCTGTCGTCAGCCGCCTCACTGGGGCTCTGGATCCGGCGCAGGTGGTCACCGAGAGCGGAGCAAGCCGTGAAGACATTGAAGGCATCATCGACCATCTGTCGTCCATCGGCGCTTTGGAACTCGATGCTTCAAATTCTCTGGATCACTATCTGGATCTGATGATTCCGACCCTGAAGCCGATGGACAATGGGAATCGCTCGCATCTCCCCGTCACTGTGCTTGGGGATGAAGAGATGGGGAAGGAATTGACCAGACTGCTGCATGGCAGCCTGCCCGATCTGGATATTCAAGTATTGACCGCCGAAGCCCCGTCCGTCGCGCTCCTGCAGAACACGAGTTCCGACTGGCTGCTAGATGCATTGGAGATGGAGGAACAACTGTCGGCATTCCATGGCTGGAAGGGGCGATTGCTGGTCTCTTTTTCCAGCGTCATCCATCCACCAAAGATGCAGAAACTTAACCGTATCACCCAAGCGCTTGGTATCAGTTGGATCCATGCAGCCGTAGACGGGCCTTTTCTGTTCATCGGCCCCCTGTTCGAGCCGCGACGCAGCAGTTGCTACGAATGCCTGGATACGCGGATTCTGATGAATGCCCGTGACAGCAACGGTTACCTTTCATACAAGAATGCCTTGGCAGAAGGGAGAGCCAGACTAGGGATCCCCCCGGTGGAGCCGATTCTCGTACAGGTACTTACCGCCCACACGGCCATGGAAGTGCTGAATTACCAACTCACCGGAAATTCGTTCCTGTTCGACCGAATGTTGTCCATCTATCTGCCGACATTTGAGTTCAGCTTCAATGAGGTTCTGCGGCTTCCCGGATGCCCTGGTTGCGGTGCCCTTTCGGAAAGGGACGAGTCGGAACTCTATTTTGATGCGAAAGCCGTTCTCTAGGACTGGAGGAAAGATTGATGAGAATTTCCGGTGAATACTCGGTCAACCATCTGGCACCCCACACTCGCCGCCTAATGCAGCGAATGGTTGGCTCCCTGTGCGGCATGAATCAGCGTGTCAGTTTTCAGCTTCGTAGTCGTGAAGACCCTCTTTTCTGCATCTGTGGCGGGGAGCTTACCGGCGTTCACCTGCTACGTGACTGCAACACCCGGCACAAGCCTAAGCCGCTGTCCTATCACATCGGCGGAGCAGGAGTGTTTCTTGATGAGGCGATGATCAGGGTGTTAGGTGAAACGGCCGAGCGCTATGCTCAACTGGTCTCCGAGATTCACCTGCAAGCCGGGCTGCATACGGCCTCCTTCAATGAGATGCAGTCGCGGGGAGAATACATGCTTCCCTCTGAAAAGATGCAGTTTTTTACGGCGGAACAATTCACCAGACCGGAATTTCCGTTTCAGTCGTTCGACCCGGATACACCCATGGACTGGCTACGCGTGCCCGCACTAACCGGCTGTGATCCGATATGGTTGCCGGCACAATTGATTCTGGTTGGGTACGACGTCAGGCGTCGGAGTCGGGAGCGCTGGCTCTGGTCGGCCGTGACCACCGGGACAGCAACCCACTCGGACCCGATGTTGGCTTTGAGAAGCGCTCTATTGGAGTTGATTCAGATAGATTCCGCGATGGGGCACTGGTACGGAGGCGGTGAAGCCCCGCGGATATTATTAGATCGTCGCACCCAGGCGGTCGAACAATTGGTAAACAGGACGCTGAATGGAGATACCTATCAAGTTCAGTTCCATTTTCTTCCTAATGCCGACTTGGAAGGGCTATCTGTAGCCTGCGTCATCTCCAGAGGAGTTGGCTTTCCATCATTTGGAGTCGGCATGGGAGCAGGTACCCGTCTGCCGGAAGCAATGTACAAGGCGTTCCTCGAAGCAGTTGCACTTGTCCAACTGGCCAAGATCGTCCGTTTCTTTCGGGTGATGGAAAAGGTTCCGGAAGGGATGGACGGAGACACCTCTCCCCAATGTATTGATCCGAATAAAATATTCGACTTGGATCATAACGTCGCCTTTTACTCAGACGCTAACAGTCAGTCTTTATTACGACGCCGATTCGATCCTTCTATCTGCGTTAACGCATCCGAACTGCCGGCCGATATGACCGGCTCGCCACACGCCCAAGTAAAACGCTTGGTTGGTGCCTTTTCCGATACAGGCAAGACACTGGTGCATCTAGACCTCACGACCGTGGATATTCGGCAGATGGGACTGGTTACGCAGCGGGTCTGGTCTCCAGACCTTCTGGGTATCTGTTTACCTAGTGCACCGGCAGAGGCACATCCGCGCTTTCAAGACTACGGAGGTGTCCACCATGACATCCCCCATCCCTACCCCTGAGTTCTACCCCGGTATCGCGGAAACGATTCTGGCAACTAACTGTTTTGGCGCCCTAATGATCGCGCTTAACCTGGCTCAGATGTTCAAAGTTCGGTTCTCTGAAGACGAGTTCTGGTTGATCTATTGCGGGGTTATGTCGGGTGTTCTCTTCGGCGCCCTGTTCGTGCTGGATAACCCGGCGAAGATATTTGGCATAGCCGGCTGGGGCTGGGTGGCGGCCTTTCCAGTGGGCTGGGCTGGAGCAAGAGCCTGCAATCGGGCGGATGGCTGGGTTCTACGCAGATGGTTCCATTATCGAAAGATGTCGAGGCAAGTGCCGGGAGCGGGGCATCGATACGGCAACAACTCACGTTCTGATCCTGTGATCGAACAGGTGCGACCCGGCAGGCAGTCGCAGCGGTCGGTATGTCCCGATTCATCTTTGCGGCAGTCAGGCCAGCTCACACAGAACAGGTGGCAACCGTTTGTACTGACTTCCTCGGTGGGGGTTCTCGAGGAACTGGTATTTCGGGGTGTCCTGCTGCAATTGTGCATGGGATTCAGTTCTCGCCCAACGATTGCGATTGCCCTGGTCGCTTTGATAATAATGTTCGCCCTGTCTCATGTTTGGTACGGAGTAGAACACATTTTGGCGAAACTGCCATTGAGCATTTTCACCACTCTGTCAGCTCTTGCACTGGATACGGTATGGCCTGCCATCGTTACTCATGTGATATTCAACATGGAGATCGTGCGCAAACGCAAGGTTATGGCTGTGCCCGGAAGCTCGGTCTCGTATTAATGCATGCCTTAGCTATCATCGCTTTAACGATCGGCTTTTATGCATGGTTGGCTCAGAAGACAGCCCCCCTTTTTTCCCGCATCATCCTGCGTTTGATGACGTTTGGCAGACAGAGTGTATATGCACGTCTGCAGGTTGCACGGCTTCTGGTGGCTACCGTTCAGCAGATGTTGTTCTTTCTTCTTCTGCTTTGGCTGACCCAGATGAACCCGCTTCATGGCATGGCCTTGGACGCCCGCAATCTACTAGTCGGGATATTTCTGGGGCTGGGGCTGATGGGAACCGCATCGCTGCTGTGCCAAGTGGCAGTTGGCATCACCGACTTGGTGACCCCCTCTCCCGAATTGCGCACTATGGCGGACTGGCAGGTGCTGCTCAGGGGCGGATGGATGGGGCAATTTTACCAAGCTTTGGAAATCTTGCCATATTGGCTGATCATTCTCTTAACCTCCGCCTACGTTTCGGTGGAAGAAGTTCTGTTCCGAAGCCTCCTGATTGAGTCCTTTCTTCTTTATGGACAGTTTCCGGCTTGGGCTTTGTCGCTGGCCCTATTCCTCTTGGCACAATGGATTCCCATGCCTAATTGGCGCTCCTCCCTGTTTCCTTTGGTGGGTGCTGGAACGCTGGGGGCCATACATGGATTCCTATACCTGCGTGATACAAACATCGCGGTTCTCGTTGTTTCCCACATAGCTTTTTTTATGCTGGCGGTGAGACGTCGGGAGTGCTTGGAAGGATAATTCTGGTATGCCCCAGGTTTGGTAGACGTTTACCGCTGCCCATTTGAGACGGCAACGCTGATCGGGTGGAGATAACAGGATTGCGCCTGTCATCCACCGGGTCGACGGGGCAGTCACTTGCACCCGACTCTCACAGATCGTAGCGTGCGGATTTCCCGCACTACGCTCTTAGCTATTGATTTACAGCACCGCGATTGAGTGCAACGCTTTATACGATATTGCAATCTTTTGTCACAGTCACGGAAACACTTCCTTGATTCGGCCAAAGGTTTCCCATGTCACGTTGCCTTTTCGGCTTCGACTACTCAGCATCTTGCCCCAATAACGCTCAACCGCTCGATAGGTTCTTTGTAGGGCGCTTGAATATTTCCGGCTATTCCGTAGTAGGCATAATGACCACGCAATGTCCGATTCAAGTTTTCCACCTGTTCCCGTATCGGCAGATGACGCATGCGTTGCATCAAATCGCACAAGTTCAGCAAACTGCGCTGAAAACGTGATTTCTCAGTCCGCATGCCAACCTTGAAACTTCCTTTCAGGTTTCGTATACAGTAAAGCGTAAACCCCAGCAAGTAGATCGTTTCCGGACGATTACGCCCTCGTTTACCGGCATGCTTGTGAGCAAAGCGGCCAAATTCAACCCATTTGGTTTTGGTCGGCTCCAGGATTAATCGCATCCTGTCTCGATAAACGGGTTATATGCACTTATGATACGAATTCGCCATGGCTTTTTCGATGCGGTGTCCTTTAAAGTCGATCATGTTCGATGAGTGCTGTCCATTTATCGGGTGGAAATAGTTTACCTAAATCTGGGCATTTTCAGCTAACGCAACAGAACCGTTTTTCCAGCAGGGCTTCCCAAACGCCTTTATCACGCCAACGGCAAAAGCGCAATAACGTGCTGGAACAGAGCTTATGGCTTGCACTTCGTTTATTCCGTACGCGAGAAGCTCTTCGTACTCCTTGCTGGACTACGCACCGCAAGGCTATTGCCCCATTTAGAAACTGTTACGATCATTTTTTGCTCTCTTAAGGATAAACAATGTATATCCGCATTATCCGGAAATGACAATCGCTCAAATCTGTTTGAGTCCTTAAATAATGGTAGCGATAGAATGGATCGCGTTGTTCTTCAGCGTATCCCTGGTATCGTAGTACTTGATCATCTCGACGGTCGCGTGGCCGGTCGCGTTGATGATACTGATGAAGTCCTCTTTGTTGTTCAGGGCGAGCTCTATGAATGTTTTCCGGAATGAATGGGGAGTGATTTTTTTATCCGGAACCACCTGAAGGGCGATTTTTTTCACCACTTCAAAAATGTACTCCGTCCGGATGGGCTTATGTAATTCTTTTGTCCGGTTATTCCGTACCGGGTGGAAGATATACGGACAGCGATCCCCGTACTGCCGTTTGAACTCGTCCAGTATCGATATGACGCCGATAGGCAAGGGGAGAAGCTTGAAACTCCCGCCTTTTTGGTACACGTTGGCAGTCTGTTGCGGGAAATCCACGTCGTCCCATTTGAGGTTGGAAACCTCATCCCGCCTGAGCGCCAAGGCGAACAGGAAAACGAGAATCAGGTAATTCCGGAATTTGGTTTCGCTCTGTCGGTGTTCGGCTTTGGCGAAAGCCAGAAAGTCGATGACTTCCGCCCTGGTGAGGCTGATGGTGGTGCTTCTTCGCTCGGTTTTATGCGCGGTAAAATTCTTTATGGGGTTTTTCGGGTAGCCGTAAACGTTGATCAGATAATTGAAAAAGGCCGAGAGGGCATAGGCTTTCCGATTCACCGTCTTGGGATTCAAGATCCTCGAAGTGTGGCCGTCCTTTTTGGTGTTCTCGTTCAAGAAAGCTTTGACCTGGTCAATTATGTAAGGGTAGGGGAGTGCGCCTAAATCCACAAGAAAAACAACGTCCAGCCCTTTAAAAAAGCTGGTTATGTCGCTTCTGTAGCTTCGTCGGGTATGCCTTGAATTCTTCAGTTGGATGAAGCTTTCGATGACATCGAGCATCAAAAGCTCGTCGATGCCGGCAATTTCGTTTTTGGTGACTAATCCGGTTTGCATACGGGAGTTGAATTATAATTGTTTTCTTATCATATCGTTATTATATGGTTTGCATGCTTTTTTCAAGCAATAAGGATACGACTATTCGGTTTCTAAAAATAGTTTGCTTTTCCATAAAATGAGTTATTCTGAATACGGAATCTCCAAAAACACTATAAACTCATTATCAATCCGATCTATGCTACCGCGCAAAAAATTCACCCCGTTTTCAAAGCTTTCCCTCCATAAAAAACGGGATCTCTATGTGCGGTTGAGAAATAAAATCAAGCAGAGGGCGCAAGACTACGGGCAAAATTTCACGAGCCACCTGGTATTGAACGAGCCGGGCAGACCTTCGATATTCAATCAGTGGTTCGACTTCTATTTTCTCGGGCTTGACGGCGTAACGATATGGAACACGGTGTTGTACACGGCGAGCGAAGCCTATTGGAATGCTATCAAAGATTTGGCATTCGAAGAATCCTATAGGATTTGCCCTGAAAATAAAGACGACACGGACTTGGGTAGGCTTTTTATTCCGGTATATGACGAAGTGACGGGTAAAAAGCTTCACTACATTATGAGAGAACCGGCGGTAAAGCCGGCATTGGGTAGTCGCACTCGTTCTCAATTCGTGGAGGATTACGGTTCAAAGCTCATTCATGAAGACACGGGCGATACGGCTCCGGTTTTCGAATCCTTTACCATTGATGCCAGTTATCGTTATGGAATCGGTTTAGTTGCTATCGTGGACGCTCTGGAAATCAATGCTGAAACCATCGAATCGATGATTGAAAAATTTCGTTCCATCGGTGAGCAGAACTGGAAAAATCCTACTCCGGTTGACCGTTCGAGGCTTCCTGCCGATACTTTCAAAGCGTTGGCCAAGCAGCAAGTAAAAAATACTTTGTAAATTTCAGACTATGGGACTATTTGACCAATTTCGCATAAAAAAGGCTATGCCCGACGGGTATCAATCGGATGATTGGTACCAAACGAAAAGCATGGAGTGTCTGATGATTGATTATGAAGTTGACGGAGCCGGGCAGTTTTGAAAGTTAGGCGTTGGTGGATGCCACTCTCCCGAAGGAAAAAACGCTTTCCCATACCGGCGGTATTCACTTTTATCAAAATAATAGATACTACGATGCGCTTTTCGATACGGGTAAGCTTTTGCTGATCCGGGTACACTCGCAAGAATAATGCATGAACGGTAGTGAATGGTAAATAATTATGCTTATGCCACTTGGTATCATGGCAAGGTGTACCATACACCACGCCCCGATCCGTGCTGTATAAGTAAATTCATTGCAACCAATTTTTTCAAATGTGCCTTGACCGTGTTTCTGTTGGCATTTCTGGTTGTAACGACATCGGAAATGGAAACACGCCCATGTTCTCCGGCTATTTCAAGAATGGAAAGGGAAAGATCGGGTAACTTGGAAAGCGTAAGTTTTTCATGGATCACTTTCTTTTCTAGCCGTTCGACTTGGGAACTCAGAGAACGCAGAAAAAAGAGTATCCAGGGATGCCAATTTGGTGTTTCTGTACGAATGGTGCCCTGAGTTTGTCGCAAGGCAAGATAATAGCCTTGTTTATTTTCCTCTATGATAGACTCAAGCGAACTGTAGGGGACATAGGCATACCCCGCTTTCAGGAGTAGTAGTGTTGTCAGTACCCTGGAAATACGACCGTTTCCATCCTGAAAGGGATGAATTTCAAGAAACACCACCACAAATACAGCAATGGCCAGAAGCGGATGCAATAGCTGCTCCTGCTTTGTTTGATTATACCAATCAACCAATTCAGTCATCAGTCGTGGCGTGTCAAAGACTGAAGCCGTCTCAAATATGACGGCCACTTGTTGGCCGTTTTCGTCAAACGCCCCGACATGGTTCGCTTGTATTTTATAGTTACCCCGATGGTATTCATCCTTCGCACTGTAGATCAGCAGGTCACGATGAAGCTGTTTGATATGATTTTCCGTGAAAGGTATATGCGACCATGCACTGAATACCAATTCCATAACCTCGGCATAACCGGCAACCTCTTGTTCATCCCGCGTCGAAAACTGTTTTATTTCCAGTCTATCGAGAAGCGTTTCAATTTCTTTGTTGGAAAGTTTATTTCCTTCAATGCGGTTTGACGATCCAATGCTTTCAATAGTGGCAACTCGGCGAAGAGAAAGAAGCCTGTCCGGTGCAAGCGTTCCGAGCGCCTTCCAAGCCCCCTTGAACTCATCAATTCTTGTGATGAGCGCCAGAATATCGTGAGTGATGGTGGGATTTATTGTGAACATACCCATAAATATACCCACAAATACCCAATTAGCAAAAGTATTTTAAAAAAGTGCTGTTGCTGAAAAGAGAAAATGTTTACTGGCCCGAGTTCGTCTCCCCATCCGCCACGATCTATAGCGTGCTTTGATTTTCCAGTTTCTCTCGCACCCTGGCCTTCAAATCGTTCACGTAATCTTCATTGAGTTCTCTCACGTGGCCGGCTTCAGCATCGGCTATTCCGGCAAGAATGCCGCTACGAATCTCCTTTTGAAAAGGATCGTCCACCTGTATAGGTGGTTCAATGTCTGCCATAAAAAAATATCGTTAATGAATAAGCCGGTATACATACAACAAGCATACGTTGAATATATACGAATCATATAATAATTATATTGTTTTAGTTTTTCTGAGCCATAAACAGATTATCGTTCGCAGAAACGTTAGTTCCGGGAAGTGAGGTCATGGATAACTCATCCGTAGTTTCTATCAGTTCAGTGCTGATAAGCTGGATAAACGGTATGAGGTCGCTTTTATATTAATAACTCATTGTTTTTAGAAAGTATATGGTTTGACTTTACAGGGCTTTTAAATAGAATGGTTGGAAAGTCATACTTTTTAACTATTTCAGTATGGAACTTACCATGCCCTACGTCAGAGTAAAGCGTAAATATCAAGTTACTATTCCCATTACCATAAGAAAAAAACTCCATCTCCATGAAGGGGACACCTTGGAGATTAAAGAACAGGACGGTAATTTAATCCTGGTTCCTCAAACAGTAAAAGAGAGAAAAGTCAGACGTACTCCAGAAAAGCCTTCTTTATTATCTATGATCGGAGCGAATTCAGGCAGCCGCTTGTATCGGTCGGCGGAAGATGTTGATAATTATATTCGTAACCTCAGGGATGAATGGAACTAACAAAAATTAATGGTGGCAATGTTTACCTGGATGCCAATATCTTTATTTACGCCATTGAATGAAGTCCGGAGTATAAAGAGAAAATAACCGCTTTATTTTTAAGGATAAGTGATACAAACAGCATAGTTATTACCAGCGAGCTTAGCCTGGTCGAATGTCTAGTCAAGCCTTACAGCGAAGATGACCATGCTTCAGTTTTAAAGTACGAAGAATACATTAAAACCTCTGACTTTCTAAAGGTGAAAGCCTTGCCGACGAGTATCCTTAAAAAATCAGCTCAATGCCGGGCGAAATATAAAAATAAGTTGCCTGACTCTATCCATCTTGCGACCGCACTCAATGAACGTTGTACGGTATTTGTTACCAACGACGTAAAACTGAAAACGCCCGACAATATCGAAACAATTCTCTTGAGAGAAATTTAGCAAAAAATTGGAACATTCCTGTGTTTTGTTTTTCTATTTTTAATACCGATAATTCATATTATCGGTATTAAAAAGATTTTTTCCGGATCCATTCTCAAGTGTCCACTTTATGTACGTGGACACTATGATTTTCTCTTTCGATCAACTGTTACAGATGCTTGTTAAATGAGCGCTTTAGACAGTCCGCTCAATTTTGAAATTGCGTCAACAGTACATCATGCCAAACCAAAAACTTTACCAACGATTAGAAGTAGCATACCAACCAGAAGTGGAGCGATGTAAAGCGTATGCAGTTCTTTCCATATGGGATGCTGTGGAATGGGAATGGCATCTTCGATTTGTGCTCTTGTACGGCGGTTCGATGCTAGCATAGACTCGTGAATGAGTTGATTTTCGATCTGTTCGTTTATGTGTCGCAATCTTGCCGCAAGTTTGTTTGCCGAACTTACTATGGATGCTCCCAGGAATACGCCGAAGTACCAAAACATGAATCCCATACTCGACGACGAAAGGGGGGCTTGCGGATCAGGAATAGGCGCATTATTCCAGATTGGAGAAAGGAACTGCGTACTTGTGTACACGGCGTTCACCAATCGTTTGATCAATTGCGCGAGAGGAACAAGCAGCGGCCCGCCTGAATCGAGACCGGAGTAAAGAAACTTCAACAGCCCGATTATTACGACTATGGCGCTGAGTACGACCAAAGTAAATCCATAAAGACGGCGCAGAGCGATGGTTTGTTTTGCAGTGATGTAATTCATTGAGTTCTTCTTGTTGACCAGAGTCAATTATACAGAAATTATCTAACGTACATTCTTTCCTGATCAGGTGTCAAGACCGAACCTCAATTAAAGATTACTTCCAGTTCTCTACTTCACAATTTTTCCAAACCAGACTGATACCCTTTCTTTTCCTTAATGGCTTGCAACTTCTGGCCGGCTTCCCGCGCTTTCTCTTCAGTATCGAACCAATCCTTGCGCACGGTTCCGGAAGATCCCACCCTTCCCCATTCTCGAACCAGTGACCAGTCACCGAAAATGCCCGGTACCACGAACATTTGGTAAAACCGATGCAGGTTCTTATCCGGATCATGCCGTTCCAGATAAATGCGATTCATGGTCTCCCTCAATGAGCCCGGCTCGATTATCGCCCCCGCCCTTTGTCTCGATGAATTCCTCCGCTGGATCGCATGGCTTTCAATTGCTGTTTGCGCTCTTCAATGGCCTTCGCCTTTTCAGGATGGGCGAACTCGAAACCAAAAACGAGTTCTTCAGCTGTTTCTCCGATGACGGAAGACTGATCGAGGAAAATGCTTTCACCTTTACCGGGATTCTTGGTTTGGTTTTTCGCTTTTTCCGGATGAGCATGTTCAAAACCGAAAATCAATGATTCCATGAACTCTTCCACAAAAGACGGTTTCCGCTCAAATAGATCTCTACTCATGCTGCTTGCTCCTGGTTTTCCGCGTTGTATGGCTATGGACGGTACGAAGTGCTTCAGGTTCAGACGAAGCGGCTTATTGGTTCCCGAAATGAACTGCTCAATTTTCGCTCAATGTAACCTTAATTCAGATAGGATAATAGGTTAGATCGAGTTATGACAATTTAAAGACAGGTTTATCCACAGATTTTGTGGATAAACCTGGTTTCAATTAAAGCCGTTTTTAACCCTTTTTATCCTTCCCGGATGTGTCCAGGGCTTTGTACACCCCTAACTGGCCTTCTAGGTTGGCGACCAATTTTTCAGCGCCGGCAGTTGCTTTCTTGGCGGCGGCGAGATCAGTCTTAAGGGTATTGAGCTCGGCAACAGCAGCCTCATGACGAACACTTAATTTTTCCAGCTCGATGGTGCGGCCGGCAAGCTCGGATTCTCTGCTTTTAAGGTCGCTTTTAAACTGATCATTCGACGTAACGACAGAATCCAACGATGTCTTGAGTTCATGCACCTGAATATCAAAGGCTCTGATTTCTGTATCTTTTTGTTTGAGCGCTGCCGCATGCTCTTTCAGCAAATCCTGTTTTTCCTGAAGCGCCGCTTTGTTCCCCTCTTCCAAGGTTGAAACCTGCTTTTTCAGCTCACTGATTTCATGCCGGAGCTGGTCATTGTCTTTGGATAATCCTACATTGGCTTTTTCGGCTTCATTCAACTGAGTGACGGTTTTGGCGTGGTTATTCTGTTCCTCAGCCAGCTCATCCTTAAGGTCGGATAAAACATCTTCCAAACGCTCGATTTTCATCGCCTGGGCTTCGGAAAACTTGAAGGCTTCTTCTACCTTGGAATGAGTCGCAAGTTCTGCTTGCTTCAAAGCGTCCCGCTGAATATCCAGCTCTTCGTCCGCAATTCCCTTGGCAATGCTCCATATTTTCTTGATGAGCTCTTCGCCGTCCTTGGTCAATTCCGGCGGGAGTTTGACTATGGCCGGGAGCGTTTCCGCCCCTAACACTTTGGCTTCGTCGGAGGCGTTCCAGCTGTTCAGATACTTGGTTATAGTGGTCAGACTGCCACGACCGAGCTTGTCGAGTAAAGTCAATGCTGTTGGGCGCTCTCCTTGCTCCGCAATACTGACGCAAGCGGCGTGTACATCTGCTTCTGTAAGTCTTGAACTGCTAGCCATAGTGTAACTCTCTCAAATGTTTATTTGAGTTCAGTATAGCACACTATCAAACAAAGTGTAACGATAATTACATAATTATGTAATTATGTAATTATGTAATTATGTAATTTTCTGTTTAATAATTTCTCTTACCCCTCCAAATTAAGTAAAAAAATATAGCTACGAAAAATAAGAGCGCCTGTGAAACTTTTGCTTAAATGAAGTATTTCAGAGTATATAAAAACGCACACTTTAGACTGAATACTAGATTATAAAAAGGAATTATTGATTGTAAATACGCACCCTAGCTGTTAGTATTGAATATACATAAATTAAAGCATCATAATTATAGTATCTCCGGCTTTAGCGTTAAAAAATCTGGTATAACCGTTACGATTCTTAGTGATGGAATAAACTTCGTCCAAGTTGGAGATTTATTAGAAAGAGCAAAAACCCCATTTGAGAATTGGGCAACGCAACATTAGCAATAAAAATGAATACAAAACAATTTCAATTGAAGAGGATTGGCAATCTTTCAAGTCTGAAACCGAGAATGTATTTTCCAATGCAGTTGCTCTTTGATTATCGCCGCCTTGCTCAACCACCAACTGCTTCCGACTAAGCCCGGACGACCGGAAGCATGACCCGTGCTATCTCTGGTCGAAGGCACAGACTGGGCTGTTTCTACGGTGGG
>Ga0079306_1000494_pt1 | contig 35896 bp, 46 predicted proteins | sample Methanotroph_Enr_FD_79181 | JGI IMG/M metagenome (GOLD analysis project Ga0079306, IMG submission 79181) | Enriched soil microbial communities from Old Woman Creek wetland in Ohio, USA - Methanotroph_Enrichment_5 | ecosystem: Environmental > Terrestrial > Soil > Wetlands | place: USA: Ohio... | reverse complement strand
GGCCTACTCGAACCGCGACACCAACTACATCATGAACGTGCACGCCCGCTGGGAATCGGCCGCTGACGACGGGCGCTGCGTCGCCTGGGCGCGCGAATTCTTCGCCAAGGCGCAGAAGTTCGCCAGCGGCGGCGCCTACATAAACTTTCTCACCCAGGACGAGGCCGGCCGCGTCGCCTTCGCCTACGGCGCGACCTACGACCGGCTGACGGAACTCAAGAGCAAGTACGACCCCGCGAACTTATTCCGGACGAACCAGAACATAAAGCCGGCCCGGGAGCCGGTTATGAGCCCGAAGTGAAAAGACGGCTCCGGAAAAAAGTCAATTAAGCCCGTGTTTCGGACCTGTTCTCTTTACGCGGATGTTTTCTAGGATGGCCTTATAGCGGTGTTCGGATATTCAAGGAGGGATCAATGCAATCGAATAAAGACCTTATAAATGCGGCGTACAGGAGCATGGAAGCTAAAGATATGAAGACGCTGGGCACGTATTTTGCCGACGACTTCAAGTTCACGGGCGCTACCCCGGAACCGATGAACAGGCAGCAGTTCATCGACCTCATGCAAGCGCTGACCACGGCTATGCCCGACTGGAAGTTCAACGAGTCGGACATAAGCGAAACGGGTGACACCGTGCGCATGACACTGCGCATTACCGGAAAAAACACCGGTATAGTAAATCTCCCGCAGTTAGGGATCTCCTCGGCGCCGGCCACCGGGAAGAAAGTCGCGCTGCCCCCGGAGAAGATCGAGGTGGTAATAAAGAACGGCAAAATAGCCTCGTTCAATGTTACGTCGCCCAGGGGCGGCGGCGTGCCGGGGATCATGACCCAGCTGGGCATAAAGATGCCGGTAAGCACAGGCGCCCGTTAGGCGGCTGAAAGGCGTGGGGCAAACAAAGCCGCCGGGCTTCCCCGGCGGCTTTGGCCTATTCCCCCTAAACCCTATCCCTAAGCGGGTCTTATACGCGGTTATTCTATTAAATAGGTTCCGATCCGTTAAAGCAAAACCGCCGGGCTTCCCCGGCGGTCTCATAAGCGCCACCGACGCTTTTTCTCTTATTTATATTCTTCGGGCCAGGGGCCGGTACGGGTCTTGGGACCGCCGGGTTCCACCCAGACTTTGCGGTTGCCTTCCAGTTTGGTGGGGAACAGGTCCACGGTCAGTTCTTCCGGCCAGAACCAGAGTTTGACCTCGCGCTCGCCCTCGATGGGGTCCGAAGAGACGTGCACCACGTTCTCGAAGATGCCCTTGGTGGTCACGCGGCCCAGGCTGCCGCGTATGGTGTGGTAATCGGCCTCTTCGGGGTTGGTCGCGCCGGCGATGGCGCGGGCCTGCTTCACAGCGTCTTCTCCGGTAAATGCGAAGGCCAGCACGTTATCCTGGTGGTTGTCGAACTCCCCCATGATGAAGCGGATAAGCTCGTCGTAAAATGGCTTCTCCTTAAGGTGGTGATAATGCGCCTCGGCCAGTTCTTTAGTGACCTTGGTCATGCGCGCGGCCACCATCCGCAGGCCCGTGGCCTCGAAGCGCGTCAGCACATAGCCCGCCAGCCCCTTCACCATCCCGTCGGGCTTAACTATTACCAATATAGATTCTTCCATTTGTTTCTCCTGGACGCCCCGTCCCCATTACGGATATTCTACCAAAACAAAACCGCCGGGCTTCCCCGGCGGTTCCGCAACGTCCTGCACGGCCATCTTTTCAATGCCGCCTTCCTGCGATCCTGACTGCCGCTCCGGCGGCAGCGCGTCGTTGTTAATTTCCCGGAGCACTTTACCGCGGGGCGCCGAAGATCATGACGCCTTCAGTGAGTTCCTCTTTCTCCACGCCGCGCAGCAGCAGGCCCGCGTTCATGCCGGCCGTGGCCGTCTTCACCCCGGGGTGGGTCTTCTCGCCCAGCTGCAGGTCTACGAGGCAGGTCTTGCGCTCGCCGCGGGAGGAAGTGAAGTACACGGTGTCGCCGCTGGAAATAGCCCCGGCGTCCACCTTACCGGTCACCACCGCGCCCCGCCCGGTGATGCCGAAGATCATCTCGACCCTCATGACGAAGGCCGCGGCCTCCGGGCCGTTCTTGGAGCCAAAAAGTTTATCCAGAAATCCCATATGTCCTCCATCCTAATTACAAATATAGCAGTTTTGCCGGAAAATCTCGGGACACAATACTTAATTCGTTGGAGCTAAATATTGTGTCCCCAGATTCCGCGGCTGCCGATACGGCTCCATTTGGTAAAATAGCACAGTGGAAGACAGGTGCTCAGGCTAACATATGGCTACCGGATTTTTGTTCCTGCTGGACGATATAACTAACATGCTCGGCGATGTCGCCGTGCTCAGCAAGCTCGCCGTCAAAAAGACCAGCGGCGTGATCGGCGACGACCTGGCGCTTAACGCGCACCAGGTCAGCGGGGCGGCCGCCGAACGGGAGCTGCCTATAATCTGGGCCGTAGCCAAAGGCTCGGTCGTGAACAAGGCCGTGCTGGTCCCCGTGGCGCTGCTGCTGAGCGCGCTGGCGCCTGGCCTCATCTCCCCGCTGCTGATGACCGGCGGCGCGTACCTCTGCTACGAGGGTTCCGAAAAGATCATCCAGCGGCTGCTGCACGGCAAGCCCCGGCGCGCCGCCAGGGAGAAAGAGCCGCGGCCGAAGAACACGGCGGAGCTGCTTCTGCTGGAGAAGGGCAAGATCAAAGGCGCGGTAAAGACGGATTTCGTGCTTTCCGCGGAGATCATAGTCATCGCACTGGGCACCGTAGCCGGCGCAACGCTCGTCAACCAGCTGCTCTCGCTTGCCGCGATCTCGCTGATCATGACGGCCGGAGTTTACGGCGTTGTCGCCGTCATAATCAAGATCGACGATTTCGGTTTTTTCCTGCAGCGCAAAGGCGGCGCCTTCAACCTTTGGGCGGGAGGCCTGATGCTGAAGAGCATGCCGCTGCTCATGAAGTTCCTTTCGGTAGCCGGCACCGCCGCGATGTTCCTGGTAGGCGGAGGCATAATAAACCACGGCCTCCACCCCGTATACGCCTGGCTGCAGAGCCTTTCCGCCGGCGCCGGGGCCGCCGGTCTCACCCTGAAGCTGCTGCTGGAGGTCCTGCTGGGCTTCGCCTACGGCGCGCTGCTCTGCGGGCTGTTCTGGACAGCCAAGAGCTTGCGGAAACGCGTCGCTATGGTGAAACAGTAAGCAGCGTCCCTATCCCTCCCCCAAAACAAAACCGCCGGGCTTTCCCGGCGGTTTCGTATTTAAGGACTCGCTGCTTTTACTGAAGGGCGAGCTTATCGCTCTTGATGAAACCTTCGGTCCAGTCCCCGCCCGCTACGGCGGACTTGCGGACCTTGTAGTAGCTTCCTTTGGTTTCGGTGATTATTACTTTATCGCCCTGGTTGAGCGAAGTGATCTTGCCGGGGAAGAACCAGGTGTCTTTCTTCGTGACATCGGCTCCGTCCTTGCCCACGACGCCGACCTTGTTGGCGTTCGTCCGCATATACACCAGGCGGGCATTGCCGACGGTCTTGCCCTTCTCCGTGAACGTCACGGTAAGGGAGTCCGAGTCCGGCGCGACCACGTCGGAGAGCTTGCCTACCCAGAGGTTGGTCACAGCCTTCGCGCGGCCGCCCACCGAGGCGGCCTTCAGGTCGGGGTACATGATTATCTCGCCGCGATCGCTCTTTACCGTCATGGTGACGGCGTCGGACGGCTGGAAGCCGAAGTTCCTGAGCTCCACCGTCAGCGCCACGTTCTCGCTGGCCTCGAACTTGCCGTTCTTGTTCTCGTCGTAGAGAGAGGCGTTGAAGACCTTCAGCACCGAGTTCTCGCCGTAATACTTGTCAGCCGACGCGATACCGGACTGTTTGCCGGCCTCGAAGGCGGCGGGATACACCTGGGCAGCCATCTTCTCGTAACCGGCCTTATAGCCGAGCTTGGTCTGTTCGGCGCAGCCGGCCGCGAAGCCTTCCGTGTTGCCGACGCCCTTGCCGGTAGTCATGCCCTGTATGCGCTCGCCGGAGTATTCCCTGTTGCTGTATTCGTTGAAGTACGCGTTATAAGCCGAGTTATAAGCCGAGTTGTAAGCGTCCTGGTAGCCTTTCTCTTTGCCTTCGGCGAAGCCGTTGCGGTAGCTGATCGAGAACTGCGCGTCGTAGGCACGCCTGTAAGCCATCTGGAACCGCTCGTTATAGCCCTGGCGCTTGGCGTCTTCATAAGACCGATCGTAGCCGCGGCGATAGCCCTCTTTGTAGGCTTCCTGGTAGGCGCGCTGCTCTTCGGGGGTGGAATAACCGCCGCGGGCGAGCTCTATCGCAAGACCCGTAGTTGCGCCTTTCGCGAAGACGCCCCTCATGGCTTTCATGTCGAGAGTAGTGTTCTGAAGTTCGGCTTCACGCTGGCTGAAACCGGCCTGGTAGCCGGCCTTCTGCCCGTTCTGGGCCTCTATAGTCGCCGCGTCGGCCTGCCCTTTGGCGTAGCCCGCATTATAGGAAGCGGCGTCCTGCAGACCTAACTGCTGCGCCGCGGCGAAGGCGGAATTGTAACCGTCGGTATAGCCCTCGTTATAGCAGCGCTTCTGGCCGGCCTGGGTACCGGTAGTGATACCGGCGTACTGGCCGTCGGAATTTCCTTTCTGGGTTCCCATGGACTGGTCGACGCCATAGCCGTCCCTGTAGCCGGACTGCCTGCCGGCGGAATCGCCTTCATCGGTGCCTCTCCGGCGCCCTTCGCGCTCTCCGGATTCGACGCCGTCCGAGTAGCCTCTCTGGCGTCCTTCCCTGGAGCCTGCTTCGGCGCCATCTCTTAAACCGGCGTTGCGGGCATTAGTGGTATCTACCGGCTGGGGCGGAGTAACGGGGGGATTAACAGGGGGATTGACGGGAGGAACAACGGGGCCGCCGTGATTGCCGCCGCCAGGCTGCTGACCGCCATGGTCGCCGCCGGGCTGCTGGCCGCCGTGGTCGCCGCCGGGCTGCTGGCCGCCGTGGTCGCCGCCGGGCTGACCGCCGTGGTTACCGCCGGGCTGCTGACCAGGCTGCCACCCGGGCTGTCCGGGCTGGCCAGGTATAGGTCTGGAATCTTTCTGTTCCTGTAGAATTTGAGTAACGCTGTCGCTGACATCCGACAGCTGCATAACCCCGTCGCTTGAGGCAAAGATCACGCCCGAGGCCATTAGAAGAGTGGGAAGCACCGACGCCGCGCAGAATGTTTTTTTCATTAACGTACCCCTAGTTAACCGGATTTACCGAGCTCGAATCGATAAGATATTGTACCCAAACCCTCCTTACATCAATAGAGCAGAAAGGCCCAGTGCCGCGTGGTGAAATGGCGCCCCGGACCTAGGCCCTTTGGCCCCGACCCATCACACCACAGTTCTAAGTGGACACCCCGGAGGCTATGAGGTAGAATATTTTACAGAAAGCAAAAATACGTCAGACAAAGGGGAACATGAAAAGACTATATCGGACGATCATTCAGGCTATATTTATCCTGACAGCGGCAGCCTCCGGCCTGCGTGCCCAGCAATTTTTTCCGGGAGCCGGCACCGTCACCCTTCCGGAGTTAAGCACAGCTGCGGCCCAATCCATGCATTTAACCAGCGCCCTCCTTACAGTTAACTTGGTGTCCGATGCCGTCAAACTCCCCTCCTTCGCTAAAACCATGGTGTGGCGTGACGGCGCCTGGAGAGACAAGGACAAGAACACTATTTCAGTTCAGTTGCTGTTCCCCATAAGGATACTGGAGGAAAAACCCGAGATAAAAGCGCGGTATAAATTGGATTACGAGACAACCTACTTGAGAGGGACCTCGCCGGTTTCCATAAAGTTCACCGAGTTTCTGCCCGCGGACAAGGCGGCGTCGTTCCACGCGAAGGCGGATTTCCCGCTGCAGCCCATAATTATTGACGGCAGCGGCCTGGCATACTCCAGCGCCGGCCCCGGCCTGGAGGCGGTCCAGTGGAGGGTCAACAGACAACTCGGAAAGAACAACGCGACAGATGCCGGGGTATTCAAAGGGAAAACCGGGCAAAAGGACGGCACGCCCACAAATAAAATAGGGGGCGTGATCGTAAATATTATCTTCCGCTGCGTTGGCGGGGGCAAGATAGACTGGGCCGACAACGGCAAAGACCTGCGCAAGCTTGCGCCTGACCTTGTATTAAAGCTGTCCCAGCCGAACTGCGATTAACGCCTCAGGCGCTCTGCACACAGAAAAAGGGACGCTGAACAGTATTCAGCGTCCCTTTTCTTTTTGTCCTTGGCTCGGAAAGCCTCTTTTCACCTTACTCTTCCCCTAGCGGCAGAGCGCCACGCCCTGCCCAATGTAGGACTGAGCCAGCGTCTCCTTATCGGGGCGCGGTGAGCACGCCTTTCTTTACGTCCACGCGTGCGGAGCGTCCCTCGCCTTCCCAGGTCTTTATATTGAAGCGCTGGCCGGGAGCCGCGGTAACCACCTCAAAACCTCCGGCGGTCAAAGGCGCTCCGGCCCGGCAGACCTGCGGCTTGCGCGAAAGCCTGACGAACACCGCGTTGTTCTTGCCCGTCACCACCGCCGCGCCGGAGTCGTCCACCAGAACGGCGGTCTCCTCGTCAACGCCTATCCCCTTGGCTTCGCCGGTCCAGCCATCCTGCATAAGCCGGGCCATAAAGACCAGCAGACGGCCGAGCCGGCCGCGCTGCAAAAAATGCGAATCGGTAATTATCCCTTTCAGTTGGGGGACCTCCAGGAAATCCTTTCCAAGCGTGACCTCCAAGGCGTAAGGATCTTTCAGCGCCTCGTCGGAGGTAACAGTGTCGTGCAGCGCCTCGAACTGAAATTGCCCCAGGATGGCGAGCCCGGCGCTGATCCCGCCCACCGGGACCCCCCGCTTTATGGCCCGGTTGACCGCTTCCTGTACCGGGGTATGCTTCCAGAAATTCACGTATTCGGCCTGATCCCCGCCGGCGAAGTAGATGCCGTCGGCCTGGTCGATCTTGCCCAGGATGAACGGGTCGTACGCGGGAACCCTGGAGGCGAAACTAAAAGTCTCTACGGAGTCCACCTTGCCGAGCGTAGCGAACATTTCCTGCGCCCCTTCGTCCTCGGACGCCCGCAGCACCACTATATCCCCGCCGTCCGCCCGGTGTATCATCCAGCGGATAGCTTCCTCGGGATCGTCCGCACCGCCTTCAAGTATCGCTCCGCCCTGCGGGGACGCTTTAGCGTCCGCCGGATTCCCGGTGAGTAAATAGGTGTAGTCCTTGCCGGCCGCGGCTGCGGCGCGGGAAGCAAGCGTGACCGCCGAAGCGCAGAGCATCAAGACGAGAATATTTCTGTGCATACAGTCATTTTACCAATATTACGCCCAGAACGAATTCCCCGCCCGGCCCAAAACAAAACCGCCGGGCTTCCCCGGCGGGTGCGTGCCATCTTTTCCTTTTAGTTCCAACTGACGTTCTTTACCGAAAGATATTCTTCTGCGGACAAGTCCATGCCTTTGGCCGCAAGCCTCACCTCCACCTTCCAGATAACCAAGGGCATAGGATCATTCAACTTCGCCAAGGCCTGCCTGATAGCCGGTTCTCCCTGGTTGGGCACCGTAAACCTGAAATTGTAACTGGCCTTGTAACCGGAGGGATACGCTTTCCCCTGCTCGAACGTTTGAACGGTCCGGAACACCTCCAGGTTGTTGCCGCGTCTCAGGAACACCTCAGCCACCAAAGCCGCAGTGAGTTCACTCCCCTGCATCTCCCGGCGGGCGACCAGCTCAAACAAGCCCTCCACCGTACTGCCGGGATCATAAAAAGCCTTAGGAATGGCGATTTTTATTTCCCCCTTCAATCGCCGGATAAAGTAATACGCGCTTATCCCGGCAAAGACAACGCCATAAACAAGCAGCCAAAGCCATACTGCGGTTACATACCGCCGGCCCAACAGGGGCATGCAGACAAGCGCACAGACAAGAATTAATATAACAGGATTTTTATGCATATCAACCATCCGCGATCAAAACCGCCAGCAGGGCCAAAGCCGGCAACCATAGCGCTTGCATTCCTGTCCTGCATGCCACCTTTTCCCTATCCCATTTCCCCAACCGAAAGCATCCGCAGCAGGCTGGAGGCGTCTGGCGGACGCTTACCGGTGAAACCCGCCGGGCTTCCCCGGCGGTATTAGAAGTAGCCTGTCCCCTTCTAGAGGAGCAATGATTCTGCCTGGACCCGCTTGGTTTTCTTTTTAATGAGGCCTTTCCGAAGCAGGGCGCCGCAGAGCAGGGCGGAGAAAACTGTTCCGGCATAGCCTACGAGAGTCGCGACCGGCAGCAGCGTAAGGAAGAGCACGCAGGTCAGGAACAGCGGTATGGGGCTGGATTTTCCGGACTGCGCTATCCCGACCGTGAAATAATCATTGATCTTCCTGGTGGCAAGATCCACAAAGACATCGGCCACCTGTTCGCTGCCGTTCAATTGCCTTCCTGAAAGCGCGGAGAGCTGTTTTCTTCCCTGCTCCAGCAGCGAACTTAACGCCGAAGCCGACCGTTCCGGAGCCTCCCCGGAAGGAATTGTATTCTGATTCTGCAGGATAAATTTATCCACGGTCAGTTCCCGCGCGGACGAGAAAAAGGAATACTTCGGGTTTATATGGCCGTATAGTTTCCCAAGGGAAAGCGCCACATCCCTGCTGACCTCGAACGTAGGAAGATTCACCTCTCTCCCCGCCCTGCCCACCAGGGCATAATACTGGCTGGTAATAGCTATGATCAGAGCGAACACCAAATAACTGCGGCCGCTCATGAACGAATTGAAGAAACGCAGCCGGAGCGAGAACTCCAGGCTCTCCCGTATATTACGCATCGCGAAATAACCTATGACGATAGAAAGCATAAGTAACGCGAAATGGAGCGGCGTCGCGGCAAAAACAAGGCTCAGAAGCAGCGAAGCGGCCAGGACCGCCAGCTGATAGGCGGCTCTCCTGACGAAGACCGTGCACAGGAAGAAAAAAACGAGCAGGATGAAGAAGATAGTTATCGGGGCGCCCCAGACGCTGGAGCCGGGCACCGTCACGGCGCGGTAAAGGACATACCAGGATAAGAACGTCGACAGCAGCAAACCCGCCAGCATTACCGGCTCGAGGATCTTTTTTCGCATAATATACGGAAAATTGTAGCAAACATAATGCCCACGTATTCCCATTCCACAAAACAAAACCGCCGGGCTTTCCCGGCGGTTTTGCTCTAAAGCTCGGAGTTACAGCCGTTCGAACCTAAGCCGGGGCACCCTGAACCCGAGGCCGGAGAAGAATTCTATCGATTCCGTATCGAAGCCGTCCAGGCCGACTCCCAGCTGCCGCTTTGCGGTCCTGCTCAGCCAGAGCGAAGCCTGGTGCCAGACGCTGCGGCGTTCGGCTGCGGAAAGTTTCCCGAGCGGATTATGCCAGGCCACCAGGCTGAACTTTTTGCCCTTCAGCGGCTGGTATTCCAGAAGTGAATACAACGCCGCCGGCTTTCCCTTCCTGAACATGATCAGCGATTTTGTGTTAGGCAGGTGCTCCTGCTCATAGGTACGGCTATCCGCCCAGAAGCTCTTGGACATCCTCTTCCCCCAGGTCTGCCGGAACTTCTTATGGGCCATAAGGCTGATGCGTTTTAACTCCGCGAAATTCTTCGGAGGACGCGCCTCTATGCCGGCGGCAGGCACGGCCTTTGCGGAGTATTCAAGCCCCTTTCCTGCGGAATAGCAGGCCAGGCGCACCCAATAGCTTGAAGGCACCTTAACAGGTGCAAGCTTTCCAAGCAAGGCCGGCGTCGTCAACTCCAGGCGCAGGCTGGGCGCGTCTTTGGGCCAGTCGAACGACTTGAGCAGCGCCATATCAATGCGCTTAGGCGCCGCGATCTTGTAAACCTTCCCTGCGACAACTCCCCATTCTTTCTTCTTTTTCATGTTGTCTCCTCTCCCCCCGCCCCTTATAGCCTTACTTATTCAATAAGATACTATAAAGCCATAATGCGAACATATACCACTAAAGGGGTATCTGCTGGAATTTCGGGACACAATGCTTAAAATGAAAAAGCCCCCTTGCCGGGGGCTTTTTATGTGAAATCCGGGGACACAATACTTAATTCATCCGAGTTCGGTATTGTGTCCCCTGAACCCCGGATAGCGTTGTTCATACAGGATCAGTTATCGAGTTATCGTGCAGCGTCCCGTAAGACGATAAAAAAGTTTAGTTTTTAAAACCTGGGCGCTCTTTAAAGGCTAATCAGGTTTGTTTCCTGGAGGCGCGGCCGGGCCATCCGTTTTGCATTCGGCACAAGTGCTTAGCCCCAGCAGCGCGTACAGCCAGCACCAGCCTATCAAAGCCGTTGCCATCACTACCGCGGCCAGCACCCACAACACAATAGCCGGCACGCCCGCGGACTTATAGGCGCCAAACGCCAGTCCCAGGCTCACGCATATCCGGATAACCCTGTCAGCGGTCCCGACATTCTTTGTAAGCATTATTCCCCCCTATACCTTATCCCCGCATATTCTAGCAAAAGAATTTAAAACAAAACCGCCGGGCTTCCCCGGCGGCTGTATAAAGCGGCCCGTACTCTTTTCCCGGACGACTATACCGGCTGAACGCCGCCGTCACATGCGGGCGCGCACATTCTCCCAGGCCTTGGTGATGAGGAAGCTTTCGTCCATGTTGTTGACCATGCGCGCGAACTTCGGCATCGGCACGGCGAAGCTGAGCGTCCCCTTGGGCATGAAAGGGCGCGAGCTCACGTCGAAATTTCCCAGCACCGCGCGGGGCCTGGCGGCGGATTTCTCGATGTACGGGTACTGCACGATGGTGCCGCAGCCGGCCGAGAACGGGCAGAACACGCCGTTGGCTTCGGCCTCGTCGAAGTTGGCCAGCGTGAACAGCCCGCTGAGCACTTCCACCGGGGCGAAGAACACCACGGCGTCCGGCTCGTCGGCGGCGGCCAGCTTGTCGAAGCGCCTGAAGACCAGGTACTTGGCCGGCGCGGTTAGCTTGGGCACCTTGCTGAACATCTCGGCCACCATCTCGGGCGTTTTCTTGTAGCGCTCGCCCTCCAGCTTGCCGGGGATCCCGGAGGACAGAAATTGTTCGAAGCCGGCACGAACCTCGCCGGGAAAGCCGCAGAACCGCCTGCCGCCCGCGCAGCCGAACGAGGCCGTGTCGAAGCGCAGCGTCTCGCCGCGGAACGCGCGCGCCAGCACGCCTATCATGCACTGGTGCCCCGGGGGCGGCGCCACGTACTCGCCGCCGGGCTCCTGGTCCGTATACCAGAACGCCACCGGCAGCCCGGCGCCGGGAAAGTACTTCTCCCACCCCGCGATAAATTTTTCTTTCAGCCCCATGTCCATAGCGCCTCCGTAAATGCAATCCTATGAGCTAGTTTTCGTCGTATTTGAACGATTTCAATATCTCTAATGCTTTTACCCGGTCTTCGGCTATAACAGCCACTCTCACGGGAATAGCCGGGCCGAAGCCGCCCACCATCCCGCTCGCGTTCCTGTCCAGCAGAACGCATTTGATCCCGTTAGATTTAAGAACCCCGCAGAGGATCTCCGCCTCCGCCGGATTCTGCGCTTCATAAATTACTTCCAAAGGTTTGTTTTCCATAACTCCCCGTCAGCGTTCGCCGCTTGACCTTAACTTGGCGACCACGATAAAGAGCACCAGCAGGCCGCAAATCACCGTGCCCGTTTTATCCGCGGGGCTAAGCATTTCCCAGGTAGGGGAAGACGTCCCGTACTCGTCGTTCAGCTCCCTGCGCCGCTGTGCGCTGTTATAGCTTTCACAGCATGGAGCAGCGGCCAGGAACAGCAACGCGAACAGTCCAACTTTTTTAACCATAAGTGATACACCCGCTTCCGGGCGGTCTCCTACCATTCGCAGCCGGGCGCACCGTGCACTATTTCATCGGAATCTATTACGACGTCGGCTAGGATCCTCATTTTTTTCTCCCGGCTAGCTTTTCCTGCATCCTCGCCGCTGTCCGGCCACCTCAAAAAGTGCTGCCACTCCGCAACCGCTGTATCCCCGCGTCCCCGATATTCTACTAAAACAAAAACCGCCGGGCTCCCCCGTCGGTCCCGCATGCCCGGGGGCCGGCTCTTAATTTGATAAAATGTAACTAAAGTTACATTCACAGGGAGAACTCAATGCCATCGGCCAAACACATCACCGTCTCCGCAGTCGCTATTTCGTTCCTTGCCGCGCTCGCTTTTACCGCACCCGCTTCGGCCCTGCCCCCGTTCGCCAAACGGCCCTGGATCATCGGCGGGCCAGGCACCACCACCCCGCAGTACATCATGGACCTGGAAAGCGCCAGCGCCGCCCTGAAAAAACTGGACCAGGACTCCCGTACTCTTTACACCGACCAGGACGCCCTGATAGAACGCGTCTACAACATCAAGACCACGCTGCAGACCACCGCCGACCGCCTGGGCATACTGACCACGCTCGACTCCGACCTGAAAAAGCTGGAAGCTTCCGTCAACGCCGCTTACACCGCCGCCGAAACCGCCGAGACGATACCGCAGGCCAGGGAAAAAGCGAAAAAGATGAAAGCCACCCTCGGCACGGCCAAGGCCAACGTTACGGCCGCCCGCACGCGCATGGACGCCATTGTGGCCAAGACCGAGCCCCTCCGCCAGAAGATGGAGAAAGCCGCCGGAATAGCCGGCAAGGTCCAGACCGGCCTGACCGTTGTAAACGAGGGGCCCATAGCCAAAATGCGCTTCCCGATCAGCGTGGCCGCCGGCTGCGTAAACAAGATCCCCGCGCCCAGGCACGACTGCGCCGCCAAGAACATCGACGACACCGCCGCCGACGTTGACGCCGTAGTGGTGGAATACGACCGCGTGGTGAAGCTGCTGCTGACCAACCCCGAGCCCTGGCTGCCGTCGGTAAGCTTCCTGGACCCGTTCAAGGCCAACCTGGACGCCGTGGATAAACTGCGCGCCGACATGGAGAAACTGGCGAAACAACTCGAGGGCCTTACCTCCAATCTCAAGAAACTTAACGCCGTGCTGGACCAGAGCTTCGGTTTCAGCTTCCCTTACCCCGACCCCACCATCACCAACCCTATAAGGACCTCGACCTGCCACGTAGATATCGGCTTTAAGACCATAATACAGGGGGTGGGCAAGATAGAGGACGAGATCGAGGATAAGATCGGCAAAACCCTCTACAAGGTGCTGGAGACCATTGGCGTCAGAAAATTCGTGGACCAGCTCAAGGACAAGGCCGACAGCGCGGTCAACGCGCTGATGCGCGCTATCAACTTCGACATCACCGTGAACCTGCCCAGCCTGGCACCGTTGGACCAGCTGGAAAAGCTGCTGCCCGGACTGGACGCCAAGCTGGACGGGCTGAAGTTCCCGGAGATCGACCTCGACACCCCGGCCTTCGGCTTCCCCGAAGTGAAGCCCGGCATAGACTTCCGCAAGATCAAGATCTCCGCCGGCTTCTTCAACCCGAGCGGGCTGATGCCGGACAAAGCCAATATGCCGCACATCTGCGACGGGGCTGCCTTCGGCTGCAATTAAGAGCGGCCAGTTACTGAAACAAAAACCGCCGGGCTCTCCCGGCGGTTTTTACGCAAAGAGCTTACCAGCGGCTCCTATACCCGCTCATATTCTCGCTCCGGGGGGTGCTCCGGGACTTGGCGGGGTGTTTCCTGGTGTGGTGGCGGGCTCTCCGCCTGACCTCCCAGTAGCGCACCCGGCCCACGTCGAGGTGGGTAAAGCCCTGGGCCGGGTAATAGCCGACCCCGCCCGCGCGCAGCTTGAGGGCGTACTTCTTTATCGCCGCGGAGCTGCAGCCGGGGATCCGTATATCCGCCGCCCAGCCCAGCATGTGCCGGCTGTGTTCCGCCGCGCCGGGCAGGGTGCGGTTAAGCTTCAGCGTGCGATAGCCGCTCAGCAGGACTATCCCCTTCTTGCCGAAATGATCCTCCACGGCGTCCAGCAGCTCCACCAGTTTTATGGCCATGTCCTTTTCCCGGCCGGTAAGGCTGCAGCGCGCGATATGAGAGAACCTGGCGATCTCTTCCATGTCGTAGCCGCCGTCCGCGGTACGGTAGTGCAGCGTGACCTTCTCCCTCGTGTTCTGGCGGAAAATGGTAAGTTTGCCGTTGCCGCCGAGATCGGCGGGCATGGGCGGCTCCAGTTCGTCCGGGCCCGCGAAGATCTCCTTGCCGGAGCCGTCGCCTTCCTCCAGCTCGCCCACGTCCTCCTCGGTGATCTCCAGGATGGCAGGGGAGGACACGGAAACGGGCAGAGGGCATATGGGAATATCGGAGATCTGTTCCAGCAGGTCGGCGGTGCTGAAGGCTACGCTGGGGTCCCATAAAGGCCCGGGCCCCTGCGCGGCGGCGGGGCTGGCGAACAGCATAAGGGACAAGCAAATGGGATTCAGCAAGCTTCCTCCGCCGGGTATAAGTTGTTTGGATTTGACTGCGGAAGGCGAATGGACCAACTGCCTTCACCGGTAAGTATTACCGTTATCAATAAGATAACACACAGTTCCCTGCCTGTCAATGACGCGTTGGATACACACGAAACCGGCACCCGCGGCAGTGTCGCAAAACAAAACCGCCGGGCTTTCCCGGCGGTTCCGCATCCGCGCTAAACCACGCCCTACTTGCAAGCCGGCTGGGCCAGCACGATATTCAGACCGGAAGGCAGCGCGCGCAGATCTTTGCCGTTGTCTCCCCACTTAACCGCGGTAATGCGCTTGTTCGCCGCGCAATTAAAGGTGATGTCCGCCGTAACCGCGCCAGCTTTGCCCACCAGAAGTTTCGCCTGCGGTTCTTTGGCGGACAAAGCGACCACGTCCGTCTTAACGCTGCCGCCGACATTATGTTTGAACTGGCAAATGACCCGCATTAATCCGCCAACGGCAGGATCAGTGCCCCAGTCAAGTTTGCCCGCGTCGATGGTCGCCAGCTCGTAAGGGAAGGCGGCGGGGACCCAAAAGGACTTCCCGTTGCTCAAGGGAAGGTAATCCACCACTTCAACGCTGGAAGGCGTATGCGGTGTGGGAAAATCGATATTGTACTGGAGCCTATAGCGCCCCAGCAGTTGGTAGTTCTGGGATTTGAGAGCTTTTAGGACGAACGGCAGCCTGGAGACAACTTCGCCTCTAACATTTTTCCAGGCCTCTTTCGTAGCCTCTTTCGTAGCCACTTTCGCCCAGATAAGCGTAACCTTCTCCGAAGCCGGCTTGTCGGAACCGTCCAGCAATTGCACCTGCAGCGTGATTTGCCTGGCCAGCTTGGCCGTTTCCGTGCTTAATTCCGGCAGTATGACGGCGCCATGGTCCGGGGGCAGTATGACCGTAGCCCCGTCTTTATTTTTGAAAGGGATGCCCTCCCCCGTATCCTGGGCCCATAAGCCGGTGCCGGTCCCCGCCAGCAGGAATGCCGCGAACACGATCCGTACGATTTGCATCATGAATATTCTCCCTTGTCTGTTTAAAAATAAGATCTAGTGTGCCCTGTTAGCGCTTCCTGACCCATCTCCTCTCTATCTCCCCCCGATCCTCAGCCTCAGTTCATTTAAAAATTTATCGCGGTCAGGAGGGTTTATCACAAAATTCTTTACCAGACCGGATTTCCGCCTTATAGTGATAAATTCCCATGGCCAAAAATTCGACCAGTGTTCATTCCAAAACGCGCAACCCGGTTCCGCGCCGGTCATATCGCGATAAAATATCCTGCGCACGACCCACGAACCGAGTTTAACCTCAAGTCCTTCTCCGGAAAGCTCATACGTAAAAGGGAACATATTTTAAACTCTCAACTTACTGCGTAGTTGTAGTTTTGCCAATGCCGGCCTGGGTCAGCATAAGGCCGAAAGAAGTTTCTTTTAGCGCGTATTTAACGAACAATTGCTCGCCTTTAGCCTGCTTGCAGCCTTTATACGACCTGAACAGCATGTTCCCCTCTATCTTGTACGAATCCCCGCCGCAGTAATCCATAGGCGCCTGGCCGCCGCCGCCGCCCTCTATGCCTATGCTGGAGCAGTCCTTCTCGCCGCAGGTAAATGCCAGGAGGCCGGGCACGGAGGATTCTTTGTCGAAGAACACGTACAGCTCCGGGCTCCCGTCGGCGTTAAGGTCCGCGGCCGCCATCCCGGACACCTTGCCGCCGGGCACACTGTTGCCGGATATCCCAGCCAGCTCCACCCCGTTACGCCTGGCGGAAACGTAAAGCATTTCATCCTTAACAGAAACGGAAAAATCGTACTTGGTAGCGCCCTTCTGATACGTAAGGTCCGCTTTATACAAATTCTCTTGTTTCTTACACCCCGCAAAGACCCCCGCCGCAACGACCAGCCCAAGCACAGTCATCCTGATCATTCCCCGCCTCCTCGTTCCGCTAAATTTTAAGAAAGTAAGCAACGTCCCCTATCTCTTCCGGGAGCGGTAGACCGCGCCGGCCGGCACCAGGCAGCGGACAAAGGCCGAATAGGTTTTGAGCTCTACCACGCCGTTGCCATCGCGAAAATCCACGTACCAGGCCTTCCTGGGGAAAGCGGCGTATTCCGTGGAGGACCAGTACCCGGCGCGGCACGCCGGCAGATCGCGGCCCTGGCATTCGTCGGCGTACATGGTCTTCAGTTCCCCCTTGGTAAGCAAGCGGCCGCCGCGGCTGATGCAGTAATCCATGGCCTCGTGCCAGCGGCACTCGCCGGTTTCGCAATGGGACAGGTCCTCGTCTACCCCGGTGGAAAGCTTCTCGCGGCCCTCCACCCAGTAGACCTGTTTTATGGGCGGCACGTTCCTGCCGCGCAGCAGCATCTTCCTTAGCGGGACTTTCAGCGGCGGCAACGTTGTAAATTTAGGCAGCACGCCGTTGGCGTAGAAGGTCCCCATCACGATGTCGGCGCTGTATTGATCGCCCTTGCCGCTCACCAGCGTAACCGCCAGCCTTGCCGGGCCGCGCGGGGAACTTATGCCGTCTTTAGTGAACGCGTACTTCACCGCGTTATCCGTGGAGAAAACTATGTCCAGCTGGACCATTTCACTGCGCCTGCTTACCGGGTTGACCAGCTGCACCTCTAAAACGGCGTCGTCTCCGACCACTACCGGGCCGGCCAGCAGCGCCTGCCTGACATATTCCGCTGCGCCGCCCCCCGGCGGCAGCGCTCCGAGCAGCAATAGCAGACCGCAATAAAATGTATTCTTCATTCCCACGCTCACTATTCTACAAAACAAAACCGCCGGGCTTCCCCGGCGGCTCTGCGGAACGAACGCGGCCCGTCAGATACCGGCCACGCCTTTCTCGTCCACCTTGAAAGAGCACTGCTTGTCCCCGCAGTCGTACTTGAGCGTAACCCAGGAGGCGCCCCCGGCGGAAGTCATGTTGACCTCTTTGGCGTCCACCTTGAAAGCTACGCCGAAGTTGGAAATAGGCTTATCGGGATTCACTCCCGTGCTGTCCAGCACGAACTCGCAAGGCATCGCCTTGCAGGCGTAGGACACTTCCTGCCACTGCGTTCCCCTCACGCCCTTAAAGGCCATTTCCAGGCCCGTTTTCTGCACGGTAAACTCAAAGCCGGCAGCCGGAGCGGCGACAGCCGGAGCCGCCGGAGCCGCAGCATCTTTCTGCTTACAGGCTACGGCACCGAGTAACATCAAACCCGCTGCAAGAACCGTAAATTTCATAGTTGCCTCCTTAAAAACTTTTCTCCGGCGCGCGATCGCGCCAGATATTATTCTATATTTTTCATCAAACTTCCGCCAAACCGCCGGGCTTCCCCGGCGGCTCATCCCCCGCCGCCTAGCCCGCGTCTTCGTCTTGGCCGGAGCGCGGCAGAGGGGTCAGGTCACCCCCCAGATACTGGCGCCGCAGCACTGCGGGAGCGGCCGGCTGGCCGGGCTCGGCCGGAGCTTCATCCTCGGCCATTGGGTACTGAAGGGCCAGCGCGGAAGCGCCAAGACCATAAAGGAGCACGGCCCTTGTGATAACCTTGCTTATGTAGGGGAAAAATACGTCCGCCAGCAGGACGGCGGCGCCGACCAGCAGGATCGCCGCAAACCTGTATCGGCCGCCGTCCAGGCCGGCCAACCCGGCAATGAGAGCGCAGCCCGTAGAGAAGCTGATGGCCAGGATCGGCAGAACAATAAGGAAAATAGCATACAGCAGCCGCTTTTCCGGTACCGCTGCGCCTATGACCAGCACCAGCAAAAAGAAGGCCAGCCCCGCCCCTAAACCGAAGCTGAAACTCTTGATGATGTTCTCGCGGCCCACCCGGTATACGTGCCTGAACTGGCGGCCGAATAATCCCGCCGCCAGCAGGGAGACCACGATCAGGATGCTGTCAAAAATAAGATTTTTCATGCTTCCTCTTTTTACCTCTAATCCGGGGACACAATACTAACTATAGGAAATATACGCCGCCGGGGAAAGCGAGACCGCGCCCCTATATCCCATTTCCAGCTGTCCCGTTTTTTGCTACGATTCCCGCATCATCAGAGTCCGAGCCTAAAATTTTAAAATATCGAGGTATTTATGACTAAACGCGCTTTAATAAATAGCCTGGCTCTCTTTTGCCTGGCAGTTATAACCATAGCCCTGTTCTCCGCCGGGCGCATATCCGCCGGCAGCGAAGCCGCCGCGTTCTGGAGGCTCGGGTCCTGGGCAGGCACGGGGCGGATGAGCAGCGGGAACATGTTTCTGGTCGTTCTTTTGCCGGACCCGGTGAAAACCAACCGGGCCACCATACGCGTCAGTGAGCCGTGGGCGTGCCAGCTCCGCATAGCCGCCGCCTCGCAGGACGGCAAGGCCGTCGTCTTCGGCATCAACAGTTCAGGCGGAGGGAGATGCGACCGCTACCTGGGAGGCAACGCTCAAGTGCGGAAAACCCAGAGCGCCGACAGGTTGATCCTTACCCTTGAAGGCCTCGCCGCCTCCGACAAACTGGAGATGTATATACAAAGGCGCAACGACACGCCCGGCACTGCGCCGCAACCGCTGAAAACCGGCAAAACCAAGAAAGATAAAACGAACTAACCTCCCGCCAAAATAAAACCGCCGGGCTCCCCGGCGGCATTGCCAGTCATGTACGCCCCTATCCTTCCTTTCGCTTGGCCGCGTCCCGGACAGTGCGGTCCTCCCTGAGGCTGACCGCCAGTATAAGAACCATGCCCGCGGCCAGACTGACGCACATCGCCGTATCTACCGGCCGTCCCAACAGCCAGGCGGAAGCCGGGTAAGACAACGGCAGGATCCCGAGCACAGCCAGCCCTGGATAGTAGTACTTCCTTGTGATCGCATACAGCACCAGGAAAAGCAGGGCGGTGAAAACTATCAGCGGCAGATTGAACAGGTAAGCGGCCGCCCCCACCAGGCTGGCTATGCCTTTGCCTCCCCTGAAGCGCAGCTGCGCCGGGAAAATATGCCCCAGCAGCACGGCGGGCATAGTGAGGGCCGGCAGCAGCGGGTTCCCCGGGAACAGCAGGGCGGCCAGCTTGAGCGCGGCCAGCATTTTCGCCGCGTCGAAAAGCATCACTACCAGGAACCCGCGCTTGCCCATCACGCGGCCGGCGTTGGTGGCGCCGGCATTGCCGCTGCCCAGCGCGCGGATATCTTTGCCCGACTTGAGCTTAACGGCGTAATACCCGCCGTTCAGGCAGCCTACCATGTACGCAGCGAGCAGCCACAGAAGTATAGCCATGTCCCTTCCTTCCTCGGAATCTCCCTGTAATTTTACAAAACAAAACCGCCGGGCTTCCCCGGCGGCTCCGTGCTTAACGTAAAAAGCAAAGTCCCAACGTTTACTTCCCCTTCCGCGCGAAGAACATACGGTACGGCTTCAGGCCCAGGAGGGAATCCCATTTCTGCGATTCCTTAGCGTAGTCAAAATTAGCCGAAGCCACGTATTCCAGCGCGTTATCCTTAACCCACTTGGTGGCCTTGAACCTGGCATCGGCGCATTCCGCCTTGGGCAGCCGCTTGTCCAGCCAAAGCCAGGTGAATGTGCTGCATTTCTTTCCGTCCAGCCTTACGCCGTCTATCATGGACGCTATGCCCACATTGCGGTCATTCTTAAAAAGCAGCACCGACCGCACCTTGCCGCTGCTGATGTTGCCAAGGTACTGCTTAAGCTCTTTAGCATAAGCCGGCCCCTTCTGCTTGCTCTTGGCGGCGGAATCGCGGCAGAGCGTGGCCTTGGTCACCGCGAGCGCCTCTTGAACGTTCCTGGGCGGCCGCGCAACTATGGGGGAATTCCTAAGCGCCTTGCCGGTAGGCTTGAGCTCACTGGTCTTCCCGCCGTACATATACCGGATCACGCAGCCGTTCGTAATGTCATGCTTAACAGCGCCGCCAGCCGGCGCAAAAGGCTCGAAGCTGAGCGAAAGCATATCGACGTCTTTCGGCCAATTCATCGCCGCTACAAGCTCATTGGTAATATTGGAGAAATCCGCCACGTTGTACATAATGAGGCTGTCGTCGTGGTACATCTTTTCCAGAAATTTCATTATTCCCCCCAGGCTGAATCTCGGACAGGAGCCGCCTCCTTGTCCCTAATTATTCTACAAAACAAAACCGCCGGGTTTCCCCCCCTGTAACGGATTTGACTTCGTGCGGGCGAAGTATAATAATACCGGGATGAAGAGGATCCTCCGCGTACTGGCGCTCCTGCCGCTTATCGCAGCCACGGCTTCCGCGGAGAGCATTTACTTCTACTCGAAACTGGACCTTTACTCCCTCACCCGTCCGAAAGCGGCGCAGCACCCGGCGAGATTCGACAGAGCGTACATAGGCAGCGATAGAAGCTACGCCGCGGAACCCAAAGAAATAGTGATATTGGGAAAGTCGCTCACCACCGGCCTGGCCGCCGCCGGCGCGCTGCAGGCTTCCGACCCGCTCTCCGCGGCGGGTTTTCTGCTGATAGGCCTTTTCGGCGTCCGCGACCTCTCCCGCACCCTTAAACAGCCCTCCCAGCCGCGCTCCGACTGGTCCTTCATCTGGAGCCGCAACAAACCCTGAAGAGCAAAGCGAGGTGCAAAATGTGCAGGAACATAAAGACCTTATTCAACTTCGATCCTCCGGCCACCGGGGAAGAAGTTCGGGCGGCGGCAACGCAGTTCGTGAGGAAGATCACCGGTTTCACAAAGCCATCGGCGGTAAATCAGCCGGCCTTTGACGCCGCGGTCGCCGGCATAACAAGATCGGCTTCCCGCCTGCTCGCCTCATTGGTAACCAATGCGCCCCCCAAGGACCGCGAGGTCGAGGCGGCCAAAGCCCACGCCCGAGCCCTTCAAAGATTCGGCAAGGTAGTAAGGAGACGTTGACCCCCCTTCCAAAACAAAACCGCCGGGCTTCCCCGGCGGTTTTGCTGGCAGAGGCCCTTCAACCCAGGCGTTCCATGCGCACCCGGCCGACAACCTGGCCGAGGCCTGCGATGAATTTATAATGCTGATTGGGAACCGGGTCCAAAATAACCGAGAGCCCTCGCTTGGCCGTCTTCTTCATCCAGAGCGCTTGCTGATATTCTGCGCTTCGGCGCTCGGCAGCGGTAAACCCTTCAAAGCCCGGATTCCAACCCAGGTGGTCGCATGTTCCCAGCGAGAAGATCTCGGATTTAAAATGAACCGCCAGCCCGGAGAACTTGCCCTTCCTGTAAAACAATAAAGCCTTGGCTTTCGGCATTATCTCTTGCTCGTAGCGCTTATAATCGTTCCACACACTGTATCCGGCTTTTTTACCCTCTTTCCTCAGCACCTCTTTCTGGTCCATTTTGTTAAGGCGCTTAAGCTCCGCCAGATCTTTAGGAGGCCGCGTAACTATTCCCGCCAAAGAGGAAGGCTTAGGCGGGACCTTTATCCCCCCGGCGCCTGATATGGTATTAATGGACACGAGGTATTTCCTGGACACCTTGAGCCGAATAGGTTTTGCGGCGCTGATCTTTTGTTTCGGGAAAACAAAGTTCAGGTAAGGCTTGTCCTTAGGCCAGTCAATGGAATCCACAAGTTTCTGATTAACATCCGCAGGGCCTTTAACCCTGTACCAGTCCCCGCGAGCGGTTACTTTTATCGGTTTAAGTTCTTTCATGTCGCCTCCCTAATTACGAATATCATAGCAAACAAAACCGCCGGGCTTCCCCGGCGGCAGCGTCCCCTCAGGGGGCGTTACTTCTTGGCAGGCGGGCCCGGAGGCGGAGGCCCGGGCTTGCCGGGCTTACCGCCCGGGAACTTTATCGATGTTATCGTGATCCCGGGAATGGGGTATTTCGGCGGCTTGGCAGGCCTAAGTTCCCCGGTCACGGTGAGGGTCTTTCCTTCATGCCCCCCTAAGAGCTTCCAAGTCTCATCATAGTTTTTGTAGTGAAGGGCAAAGCTTTCTTTTCCCACCGTGAGAGAGAAGAAAACATACTCGACATTCTCGTAGGTCATCCTCTTTCCGGTTACAATACCGGTTTTCTCCACTACCACCACTTCTTTTGCCTCTTCCGGTTTAACTTTAGCGTTATCCTGCGCCCTCATGGCGCTAACGCCGGCTCCGGCCAGAAGACAGAGAGCGATGCCGCACACAATTATTCTATTTTTCATGTTGTCTAACAGGCTCCTATTTATTTTCCAAAAGCTATCCGCCGAACGCCACGCCCCGTATCCCGATCTATCTATTCTACAAAACAAAACCGCCGGGCTTTCCCGGCGGTTCCATCAGCGTCCCCTGCCCTCTACTGGCGGCGTCTACTTTTCGAGCAGCTCCCCACCGAAAGCGGCGCGGCCCAGGGCCGGCGGCTCATAGAAGATGTGAACGTTCGCTACCGGGCGCGCGCAGACTTTTGCGATGGCCTTAGCCATGGTCCTGGCTTCCTTCAATAAGGCTTTCTGCGGCCCCAGCCTGGCCTTGAGCAGTTTTACGAACACTGGCCTTATTCCAGATGGCAGCGAAGCCCCGCATTCCGCGTAATTGCCGCGGGGCAGGTAGTTCAGCCTAACCCAGACCCTGCCCGGCGGCGCTTTTAACACTGCCGCCGCTGCATCGGCGATGCGCCTGGCCAGGTTCCCCGCGCCAGCCGCCGGCTTCCCCACTATCTCTACTTGAAGTATAGGCATACCCAATTTTACTAAACCCACCCCCAAAACAAAACCGCCGGGCTTTCCCGGCGGTTCCGCATGACTATCAATAAATAGTCATATAGTCATCAGCGTCCCCTATCCTTTAATCGTGAGGGATGCGTATTCTACAAACCCCTTCGAACAGCCTGGCCAGCTTCTCTTTTTTCAACTTCCGCAGCTCACCGGCAAAATGCGCGCAGTCCTCTGCGCGGATCTCGTCATTCTCCATATCTGTAATGAAATGTATAACGTTAAGCTGTTGCTCAGCAGTAAGACTCTCAAGCCGCAAAGCAAGGTCCTTGCCCTTAACTTTGTAAAATTCTGAGACGTCATCGCGAAGATACGACCAGGCGTCACAGCAATTAGGAGGGCCTTCCTTTATCAGTGAAATATAAAGCTTGCTGGTCGTGTCGGGCTGCTTTTCCGCTATGTCTTTTAGGAGGAAGATATATTTGTCGGATTCATCATAAAGTTCAGAAAAGTCGTCCATAGCGAACAGTTTCTGGAACGCGCTGGCATTGCTGGGGAATGCCTTTAGATAGTCCAGTTGAGCCGCTGGCGCGTTAGGGCTGGACTTATAGACTTCGTACTGCCGCACGAACTCCACCGCCCTGGCGGAAAGAGGAGGCCTTGCCTCTTCTTTGTTTTGCTGCCCCGTCGCCGGCTTATCGGTATCTGCCACGCCGCCGTATGCTGGTCCGTAAACCAATGCCGGGGCCAGCAATGCCGCAAAAAAAGCTATTTTGACCATGTTAAAACCCAAAGAACCGCTACTCCCGCCCGAAGGTCAACGCCCCCTATCCCCTGGGCCCTTTAACTACCTTTTTCTCCCTATTTGCGTTGTTCCCTGACATAGCGGAAGATCGCGGCCGGAGCCTTTTTCAGCTCTTCCCTTATCATGGCTATGCGTTGTTCCGGCGTTTGGTAATCACCCGGCTCTACGGGCTTTCCCGGGGGCGCGGCCAGCAGGGCCGCGGAATATTCGTCTATCGTCACCACCACAGGCGCCGCCGGGCCGGCATTGAACGATCTAAAGACGTCGGCGAGGAAAGCCTTGTTCGCGAGGTCGGGAACGATCACAAGCGTCCAATCCCCGAGATCGGGGCCATCGTACTCCGTGACCGGGCAAATGCCGTCCTTATAGCGATAGGAGATCCCCGCGCCTAGATGGTTCTCAGCCTCAACAAGCCCTCCGAACGAAGGCATCGGAACGCGCGCTCTTTGTATAGAACTGCAGCCGTAAGCCATCACCAAGAAAAGAATCGCCGTTTTTTTCATAATATTAAGCCCGTACATAGGGACGTTGTAGTAAACAGCGTCCCCTATCCCCCTTAAGGAACCAGTTTTTTTACATCGGCCTGCATGGGGACGAAGCGGATATTGTTCGCGAGGTCTTCCTTTCCGGCAGGAACGAATCCCATTTTAACGTAAGCTTCCACAGCGTTCGGAGAAGAATTTACCGAAAGGATGGTTTCGGATGTTTTAGCGGACCAATCCGTTACCGCGATGGACAGCAGTCTTTTTCCGACGCCCGACCGCTGATGCTCCGGGAGAATGAAGAAAGTTGATAATTTCTTGCCCAGAGCGATTACGCCTATTATCTCACCGCTCTTTTCCGCGACATAGGCCGAAATGAATTCCGGCATTTTCTTTCGGAAATAGGCAGCGCTCTGGACGCGCAAAAAGAAATCGACTCCTTCTTTAGAATTCTCAGGCGCGACATCGGCAAGAAATGAGTCATGCACGACGCGGCTGATCTTATCCGCATCTTCAGGAACTGCTTTTCTGATAGTAATATTATGCCCCATCACAGCTATTCTACCAAAACAAACCCGCCATGCCCGATCAGGGCTTGAACCCAGGGCCGTCTTGGGGCCGGGGTCCGAGACACCCTCTGCTCCATAAACACGCGTGGGAGATACTTTGAATGCTAACCTCTCTTTAAGATGCCAAATTGGCATCTTAAAGAATGTCCACCCCCTGATAATCGAAGCTACAAATATCTTAGCAGACGACCCCGACAAGGTTGTGTCGGGGTCCTTTAAGCTTCCAATTTGGAAGCTTAAACAAAACCGCCGGGCTAGCCCGGCGGTTCTGCTCTTCCTCTGCTTTCCTATTTCAAAGAGCCGAGATCATCGAAGCCCGTACATAGGGACGTTGTTTACTATTTGATTAATTGTCAGCCCCTTCCTCATTATGTTTATAAATAGTGAAAATAGTAAACAACGCCCCCTATTCTCCTTCTTTATCTCCGCGAAAAGAATATCTGGACAGGGCGGCCGCCGGACCTGATGAACCAGTACTGGGATTTAAGATTGGCGGCATGAATGGCCGCCCCTAAGTACTTGCTGCTGTTCCTGCGCAGCCAGCCGCGTAGCATGGTATGGATAATCTGCCGTACTTCTTTCGGCTGACCGCCGTCCACCCAGATCCAGGTGATCCAGTGCAGCGGGCTATAAGGTTTCTTGGCTTTAACCTTTAACAAACTAAGCATCGCCACCATTTCCCCGTCTTTTGTGACGCTGATGCCTTTCGTTTTAGGAAGATCGTCCTTTATATAGTTCTCATACTCTGCCGTGTATGCTGGAGTGAGATACTTCTTAAAAGGCTTCAGGAAGTACTTCTCATTGGTTTTTCTGGAGACGGCCTTGTACTCGGCCAGGCTTTTAAACGGGGCAAGCTTAAGGCAATAGTGCCTGCCGTCCGTCCTGCCTTTGGGTAGTCCGCTCCTGTCGAAGATATAACTGGTGCGGCACACATATTTTTTAAGGGAAACCATGTCTTCGATAGGCTTACCCTTTACAATGTTTTCCTTAGCTATCCGGAAGATCAGTAACGGCGTATCGTCCGGCCAGTTAATCTCATCTACGAGCTTTTCGTTAAGAAGCTTCAGAGACGGAAGCGAATACACTATCCGCTCCTTAGTTATTTTGCGCAGCCTTATCTTTTTTTGCATATTTTCTGGGCATTGGGGGACGTTCAGCATCGCCCACTATCCCAGAGTTGTGGCGCGGGCTTTTTGGAGGGTTGTGAGAATGAAAGCTTCTTTGCGCTGGTTATAGATGTCGCGATCGGGGTCCGGGCCGAGGGCGGCGAGAATATTGCGTTTCAGGACTTCGTATTCACGGACTGCAGCAGGGTGCGCGCACAGGTAGTCGCGGAACAAGAGGTAATCCTGCCAGAAGGGACCGTTATACTCTGTCAAATGAAGGTTGCAGCGGCAGGGGACGGGTTTGGGGCAATAAAGCGTGCCGGGGATAGTTTCATATCCTTTACAGGTGTAGCCAAGATTTTCCAAGACCTTAAGAACGGTGGCACTGGCGGTCATGGAAGGGCGATGGTCTACGCCCAGCATCAGGTCTACTATGGGTTTGGCGCCAAGGCCGGGCACCGCGGTGCTTCCAATATGCTCGATGCGCTCGCCGTTCGATCCGAGGCTCAGCATGAGGTTCCGTTTTTCGTCGGCAAATCGCTCCGCCCAGGCCGGATCGTATGCGAATATCTGATAATTGCCTATGGACATTGCGGGTATCAGCGGCGCTTTACCGAATGAGTGCGTGCGGCGGTCATTTCGGCGGCATAAGCGGCACAGCCGGTTTCCTTAATGCGCCGCAGGCTGCTGGGCCGGTCAGACCGGGTAAACAGGCTTATAGTCTTGGAGATGAAATTATGCAGTTTGCCGCAGTCCTCGAAAGCGGCATAGTCGCTGCAATCCGCACAGGTGGCGTAGTTACGCTCGCGGCAACAGGCGCGCACCTTGCACCAAGCGGCCTTGTCGTTGCCGGCACAGCCCGGGCACCTGCCCTTAAGGTAAGCGCCGCAGGCGCCGCAATATAGCCCGCACTTAGCCACCAGGGTAGCGTCCGCGGTTATCTCTTTCATGTCTTTATTCTACCAAACAAAACCGCCGGGCTTCCCCGGCGGCTTCGCGTTCTCATCCACGTCCCCTATCTCCGCTCTGCTGCCTTTTTCCGCTGATCGACATGGAGGAGGAACCCCCCGATAGCTCTTACGAATTCGCGCGGTTCTTCAAGCGGACAAAGGTGCGAGCTCCTCTTGAACATATGGAACTTCGCCCCCGGCACGCTGCTTGCGTGCTTGCGGATAGTCTCAGGGGTAGCTTCGTCATAGCGGCCGCACGTGAAGAGCGCGGGCACCCGGATCCCGGGCAGATCTTTCGCGCGGTCGAATTTCTTCAGCAAGCCGGTTGCGATGTACTCCGTCGGGCCCCACATCTTTTTGTAGCCATCGATGCCGATACCCGCCGCCATGAGCTTCAGCGCATGCGGCATATGTGCGCCCTTACCGACATTCCTGATAATGAACTTATGGCCGTACGCTATATTTGCGGCCTTGAACGCCTTTCCGCTGTACTTCCTTGTGCGCAGAGCCGTGGCGATGGCTTTTTGATGCATAGCCGGAAGCTGTTTTATTAGACGTTTGGCGTCCGTGGTCCATTGCCGCGCGTCCAGGCAGGGCGAGGCGAACACGATAGCGCGCACATTGTCCGGGTATGTGAAATAATATTCCGCCGCAAGCATGCCGCCCCACGAGTGGCCGAGAAGATCTATCTTTTTACACCCGAGCGAGCTGCGCAGATCTTCAAGTTCCTGGACGAAGGTTTTGAGCGTCCAGTACCGCCCCTTCATCCTATCGGAGCGGCCGCAGCCTATCTGGTCGTAGATCACGACTTCGCGGTCATTGGCGAGAGATAATATCTCATTGTAAATTTCGTGAGTGCCGCCCGGTCCGCCGTGAAGGATGACCAGCGGTGTGCCTTTACGCACACCGATAGGCAGAAGCCGGCGGAAAAACGTGCGGCCGATACCGCGGAGCATGTACCCCTGCTCCTCGATGTGCGAAACGATTTTAGTCTTCATACGGATCGGGCCCCTATCTCCCCGCTGGCGCGTTCATTTTATCTATTCCCTTTCCCGCTTTACAGATAACGCCTGGTGGCGGCTTTGTAATCCATATAAGCTTGGCCGAAACGGGCGGCGAGGAATTTCTCTTCAGCAAGCACTATACGGTGATGCACGCCGACCGCAGTCACACCCAGCACCAGCACTACCACGTTGCTGCAATAGGCCGCCGCTCCGGCCGTCATAAGGTAAAGGCCGGCGTACAACGGATTGCGCGACCAGGCGTATACCCCCTTGGTCTTAAGTTCTGTCACCGCAGCGGGCAGGCCGGTAGTATTGGCGTCGCCGAGGTCCCGGTAGGCAAGCCACAGCACGCCGAAGCCGAAGAGGAACAGCACGGCGGCGGCCAGTTCCAGGCCGCGGGGAAGCGCTATCAGACGCAGATTAAGCCCGCAAGCCTGCGCGAAAGCCGCTGCCCAGCAGAGTATGGTCGAAAGTTTCCCCAGCGCGAACAGGCCTTTTCTAACCGGCCTTTCGCCGCCGGTATCCGATCCCCGCTCCTTAAACCCCTTCTCCTGAAGTGTATTAAGGATAAAGAACCCGATGAACACGACAATGAATATTATCCGCGCCATATTCCACTATTCTACCAAAACAAAACCGCCGGGCTTCCCCGGCGGCTTCGCGTGACCGTCAAATAGTCACATAGGCATCAGAGTCCCCTATTTGTATAATCAAAGACTAGAACTGCAGCGATCATGATGCCCTATACACCTTCCGAACTTAATTCGTCCTGGTCAGCCTTCGGCTGGCGGCGCTCCCTGCTTATAAGGCTGCTGCTTACGGCTTTTTGGACGGCGCTTATGCTTGCTGCCGGCCTGTACGGCGTTAAAAGGGTACTTGAGCGGGAGCCCTCCGCGCCCGCAGCGGCCGCAGCCGTGCCGCCTATGCCTGCGCAAGATGTTAAAGATGTTGAACGCCTTCCCGCACCGGAGCGGCTGCCGCTTGCTGACTCCGGGTACGGGCCCGGCGCCAAGGCGGGCTCTCTGGCCATGGTAAAGAATGTGGAGCTTACCGAACCAGAGCCCGATGCGATTTCAAAACAGGCCGCCAGGCCGAGGCTGCGCCCGGCTTCCTTCGGAGGTTCCGGAGGGAATTTCGCCGGCACCGCGTTCAACTCGGAGACAGCAGCGCAGAGGCCCGCCCCCAGACGGACCCCTGACGAGGGCGTAATCCTGAACACGGCAGCTTTAGCTAAAAAGATCAAGGTAAAAGGCGCAAGGCCGGTCCCTCCCTCAACGGCGAAACGTTACTCGGGGATAGACCCGGAGTCGGAAGCGCTCCGCCTCTTTAAGCAGCGGCAGAAAGAGGCTCAGGCCGCTTCGTATAAAGAACTGCGCCGTGAGCAGTTGATCCTTTCCGCATTAATAATCCTGTCGATCTTTGTGTTGACAGTGCTGGGGTCCCGCGTGATACACGCCTTAAGGCTGATCGAAAAACCTGACGGCACCCACTGGACGCTAAAGTAGCCATCATTCCCTCCAAAAGCAAAACCGCCGGGCTTCCCCGGCGGTTCCATCAGCGTCCCCTACCCTCTACTGGCGGCTAGCGCCTCAGGAAGAAGATCTGCACAGGACGCGCGCCCATCCTTATGAACCAGTTCTGGGATTTAAGATTTACCGCGTGTATAGCCCCGCCGAAATATTTACCCGGGAGCCTCTTCACCCATCTCCCCAACATTCCATGCGCCGCCTTCCGCTCCTCCCTGGGCAGCCTGCCATCAACCCAAACCCAGGAGATCCAGGAGAGCGGCCTATACGCCTTGCCGTCCTCAGGCATATGCAGCATGCTCATCATGGCAACTAGTTTTTTTCCGCCCTTTCTTATGCTTATCCCCTTAGTGGCTGGAAATTGTTTTTTAAAATAATCCCGGTTATCCTTCTTGTAGTCCCTTTCCTGATAGTCGCGGAACGGCTTGAGAAAGTACTCGGCAAGGGTCCGCAAGCAGGCCTTTCTGTATTCCTCCCTGCTGGCAAAAGGAGCCAGTTTCAGCCCGTACTTCCCGCCATCCGCTGCAGCGGCAGGGATATCCCGTTTGTTCCCGATATAAGTGGTCCGGCACAAGTATTTGCGCCTCGAGACCATATCCCGTATCGGAACGCCTTTGGGGGCCCTTTTGGGAGGAAAGCGGAACGCGAGAATAGGTTTATCCGCCGGCCACTCCATGCTATCCACCAGCCTCTCGCTGAGCATCTTAAGCGAAGGCAGGGAATACGTCACCCTGTCTTCGCCGCGCTTCATCAGTTTCAGTTTAATCCCCATATTCTTCATCAAACTTCCGACAAAAATCGCCGGGCTTCCCCGGCGGTCTTAACTTTTCCCCACTATTGAGTTGTTGTGTAACGTCCCCTATCTCCCCTTCATCGACTCGATTTTTTTAAGCAGTTCCGGGTCAGCGAGCAGCTTCTTGATCTGGGGGTTAGCAAGCAAAGCCGAGGAGTCGCCTTTTTCCAGCGCCTGCTTCAACACGGGATCGTTGAGCAGGGATTTCAGAGCCGGATCGTTAAGCAGGGCCTGGGCCATTTTCGGGTCGTCGCGCATAGCGGCCACCGCGCGGACCTTATCCAGCACCGATAGCGACGCCGAATCAAAAAGGCTGTGCTTACGCGTGAAGGCCGCGGCCGAGGACGCATTCAGGACGGCCTCTGCGCCGGGAATATGTTTAACCAGCGGCTCCTCGAAGGCGAGGACGGCGGCAAGCGCGGCCCAGACTATCACGCCGGCCTTGCCGGCGCCCAGGAAGATCCCGGCGATCCTGTCAGGCATGTTGCGCTGCTTGCCGGGGATGATGGCGTTAAGTATCCAGCGCGCGATCAGGGTCGCGATGATGAGGATGACTGGCAGCGAGACCACGCTTAAGCCGACGGCGGTCAGCGCCGGCGGCCAGCCCATGCGCTCGGAGAGAACCGGCGCAAGCAGCGCGGCGACGGGCTTGGCGCAGAAATAAGCGGCGATGATGCCGATCCAGTGGGAGAATTGCTGGATGGCGCCCGTATAGAAACCGATCGCGGCGAATAATCCCAGCGCCGCCAAGATCCAGAGGTCAAGAGTCATAGTGTTGTAAATATTATACAAAAGGCTCCATGCTGCCAATATTGTGCCCCCCGAGCTCTATGCCTTCACGCGAGTTCCGCTATTTTGTCGCGCACTTCCGTGAATTCACGGTATGACCTGGGCTTGCCGCTCAGGCGCGCGCTCCTGACCAGCGCGGCTTCCATCTCCTTGGCACGTCCGAGAATTCCCAGCGCGAGCGCGTAATGCACGTACGAGTTGTAATACTTGTCGTTAAATTTGAACAGGTTTTCCCAGGCGCGCACCGCTCGCCCGGCCCACAGCCTGGCGAGATGCCAGCGCCCGGCTTTCGCGTGCGGAAAGGCATGCCAGGCCGCCCCTACCCCCTGGCTGTAATACGCATGCTTGTTGCCCTTCTGGACGATCTCTACGCCCAGGTAATACTGTTTGTCGTGCTGGCGGGAGTGATAGTAGTACTCGTTGCGCGTTGAATATGCCAACCCGGGCTTGGCGCCCCTGAGCCTGTTAAGCAATCCCTTAAGCAGAACGCAGGCGCGTTTTCTCAGCGCTTCCTGCTTTGCGGGAGGCAGGGAATATCCGTAATCCGCCAGCGTGGACGCGTAAAAGCTGATGACCCGGCTATCCTTAGGGTATTTCCGATACACCTTGCTCAGTATATCTATCGCCTTGCGGTAATTCGCCGCCTGTATCGCCTTCCAGGCGGTATCCCTCGGCCCCACCCACTCTTCATCCGGTATGGCCAGCGATTTATTTTTCATACGGTCATTCTCCGCGCCCAAACAACCTTCCCTGAAAATCTGGTGACACAAAAACTTTACTCTGTCAGCCTATGCTTACGATTCCCTTGCATGCGGGATAGGCGGAGCAGCCCCAGAAGGAATGACCGGCGTTGGGGCCGGCCTGGGCTTTACGCAGGACCATCTGCTTGCCGCATTTGGGACAACCCGGTGTTTGGGCTGTTTTAGGAACTGCCGCTGCTTGCGGGGCTTGAGGTGCTTTCGTCACGGCAGCTTCAACTCTCGCCATTATTTCATTCCCCACATAGTTGAGGCTGACCGGGAACCTGGCGATAGGAACACCGGCTGACTTTAAAGCGTGGACCAAGAAGTCATCCCTTTCAACCCGGCTGCTGGCTGTGTGTGTCCTGTCATCGAGCTCTATAGCGCAGCTCGGCTCACCATTCGTCAACCCGCACAACAGGAAATCCACATGCTTCGCACTTATCCTATTGAACCGCGATTGCCATTTATCGCCAGGCACAGGAGAAATAATATCCGCAAGCCGGACCTTAGTAAAAATCCTGTACTTCGCCCCCACAGATGTATCCAAAGCTCTTAAGAAATCCTTCTCCGCAGGTGACAGGAACTCAGCCTTCCTGTATTCCCCCGCCGCCTGAGCAGTCTGGCCATTTAGGAACACCAGCACTAAAAGCATTATCACTATTACGACTATTGGGATCAATATCATTAAAGTCATATTTTCTCCAGATTAATTTTGCCCATTATATCCCGGCGCAACGCAGCCAGCTGCCCCCACAAAGAGAGCCCCCAGCACCAGCAAAATATTTTTATTGATCATAACCCCTATATTAACCCCTGAAAGACACACTGAATCAATAAGATACTATAAAGCCATAACCCTTACATATACCACTAAAGGGGTATCCGCCGCATTTCCCCTTGCCTGCCTAAAAAATAAAACCGCCGGGCTTCCCCGACGGTTCCGCATGACACATTACCCCTTTCCCGATAAATAGTGAAATAGTAAACAGCGTCCCCTATCTCCCCGAAAATGTCTTTCCCGGCTCCGCCCCTCCGGAACCGGTCCCAATTTGTCACCAGTTCACGGCTCAAGGTTTGAACCCCGGGACCGTCTTGGGGCCGGGGTCCGCGTCCGGGGGCGGCGTCATCAGCATCCTTATGGCGTCGAACACGCTCTGAAATTGTTTGTCATACTTCTTTTCCAGCTCTGCCAGCTTGCGAGCCAAGTCCTTGTGGGAGGAAAGAATACAGCGCAAGTTAACGAACGCCCTCATTATCTGGATATTCACATAAACAGCCTTTTTACTTCTCAGAACGCTGGAGAGCATTGCCACGCCTTGTTCGGTGAACGCGTATGGAAGAACCCGGTCCCCGCCCCAACTTGAAATGCCAAATTGGCATTTCAAGTTTTCTCGCTCTGCGGCAGTTATCCGGAACATAAAATCGGCAGGGAACCTGTCCAGATTGCGTTTGACAGCCCGGTTAAGCTCTCCGGTCCCGACCATATACAATTCGGCCAAATGCCGGTCAAGCATCACCTTGTGGCCACGCATGATCAATATTCTTTTCTCAATAGTTTCCAGCGGAAGCAGATTTTTCATATCCCCCCTAAGCCCATGGAAATAGCATAGCAGACCACCCCGTCAAGGGCGTGTCGGGGTCTTTAAGATGCCAATTTGGCATCTTAAAAACAAAACCGCCGGGCTTTCCCGGCGGTTCCGCATTACACATTACCCCTTTCCCGAACCTACTTGCTTATAATAGAATTTTGCTATATTAACGCTTCGGACTCCGCACCGCTTTCCAGAACAATATTTTATTTGAGGAGATATACTTATATTAGAGCATAGGCATCAGAAGATCGCGCCGCTTTCGGTTTTCATCCGGAGGTTGGCCGGATTTTTTGCGCTCGCCGTTCTATTGATCGCGGCCGCATTATCCATCGGCATCGAGGGCTACCATCACTTCGCGGGGTTAGGTTGGATAGATTCGCTGCTGAACGCCTCGATGATACTGGGCGGCATGGGTCCGGTGAGCCAATTAACCAATGACGGAGCCAAACTCTTCGCTTCCCTGTACGCCCTCTTCAGCGGCCTGGTCTTCATAGCCGTAATGGGAATAGTCTTCACCCCCCTGGTCCACCGCCTGCTGCACATCTTCCACGTATCCGGCAAAGACATGCCCCAGTAACGAAAAAATCCCCCCTAAAAGGCTCCTGCCGCCTTTTCCTTTTATCCCGCATGACCAGTTAATACATAGTCATGATGAATAATCCGTCCGTCTTTTGTATCATAACTTTCATGAGGAATACGACGAAACAGGTGGATAAGCTTTTTGCCGAATGGGACAACGATCATTCTCCCGGCTGCGCGCTGGGCGTGATCAGCAAAGGCAGGTTCATCTACAAACGCTGCTATGGCATGGCGGACCTGGAGCACCGGATCCCGCTGACGCCGGACTCGGTATTCGACGTCGCGTCGACCTCCAAGCAGTTCACGGCAGCCTGCATAGCCCTGCTGGCCAGGCGGGGCAAGCTTTCCCTGGATGACAGGATACAGAAGCACCTGCCCGAAATCCCCGTATATAAATATCCTATAACCCTACGCCACCTCATCCACCACACCAGCGGCCTTCGTGACTACCTTACGCTGATGGCGCTGGCCGGCATGCCTTACACGAACAAGTACCCGGACGCCGACATTTACGCGCTGATCGCCAGGCAGAAGAGGCTGAATTTCAGGCCGGGCAGCGAGCATACATACTGCAACACGGGATACTTCCTGCTGGCCGAGATAGTCAAGCGCGTCTCCGGCATGACGCTTCGCAAGTACGCCGACAAGAACATTTTCGCCCGGTTAGGCATGAACAACTCGCATTTTCACGACGACTACAGCGAGATAGTCAAGAACCGCGCCTGCGGATATAGGAAAGAAAAAAAGGAACACAAGGGCAGCGTCTCCATCCTGGACGTGGTGGGGGACGGAGGCCTGTATACCACGCTGAACGACCTTGCCCGCTGGGACCGCAACCACTACGACAACCGCGTCGGCGGCTTCGGACCGGCCCTTATCAGGGAGCTGACAACTCCGGGGAAGCTTAATAACGGCGAGGAGCTCTCCTATGCTTTCGGCCTGTTCGTAGAGAACTACCGCGGGCTCAAGGTGGTACATCATGGCGGCTCCTGGGTAGGCTACCGCCTGGAATTTATCCGCTTCCCCGAGCAGCAGTTCTCTGTTATCTGCCTTGCGAACACGGAGGCCCTCGACGCGATCTCCATGGCCCGGAAAGTAGCGGACCTGTACCTTGCCGATGATTTCCCTGCCCCCCCGCCTAAACCCCGCGCGGCCAGCAAGATCCGGGCGGCGGGCAGGAACGGTTACTATATAAACAGCAAGACGGAAGACCTCATTAAGTTCTCGGCCCAAAACGGATGTTCGTTGGAGCTTTCCGGAAGAGTTCACAGGCTCAACCCGGTCTCCGCTTCTCACTTCGAGGCGGAAAGCGGGGCCTGCCGCGTAGAATTCACAGGCGCTGGAGAGCTGGATCTGACGCTAAGGAACGGCCAGAAAAGCCATTATTCCTGGCTGCCGCCGCTAAAAGACCGTCCCTCGCAGACGTACAGATATGCCGGGGAATATTTTTGCGAGGAACTGGATGCAAGCCATAAGATAATCGTAAAGAACAAAGCGCTGCACATGCTCCTCAAAGGAGAGACGGAAACCCTGGAGATGCAGCAGGTAAAAAAAGACCTGTTCAAGGCCGGCCCTTCCGTAGTCATACACATGAACAACCCCGCGCGTAATAAATTCACCCTCAAAACCGGCCGCGTCAAAGGCCTGGTCTTCACCAAAAAGTAGCCCCGCCGCCGCCACTATCCCCCCACCCCCGCAAAAAAGAAAACCGCCAGGCTTCCCCGGCGGTTCCGCATGACTTGTTAACAACTAGTCATAACGTCATGTACGTCCCATATCCCAACCCACAAGCTTAAACCACAAAAGGCTCCTGCTTACGTTCAATGTTCTAGTGCAACACCATATCTTGTAGAGTACAAACAAGAGAAGGGAGCTGCACATGAACCAGTATCAAAGACTCAGCTTCAGCGAACGGGAAGAATTTAGCCGATATCT
>Ga0079306_1000492_pt1 | contig 35919 bp, 32 predicted proteins | sample Methanotroph_Enr_FD_79181 | JGI IMG/M metagenome (GOLD analysis project Ga0079306, IMG submission 79181) | Enriched soil microbial communities from Old Woman Creek wetland in Ohio, USA - Methanotroph_Enrichment_5 | ecosystem: Environmental > Terrestrial > Soil > Wetlands | place: USA: Ohio... | reverse complement strand
GGGGACGGCGGCCTTCGGCGTGCCGAGGCCCGCGGAACCGACGACCGGCAGCTCCTGGACACCGTTCTGAAGGGCCTGGGATTGGCATGCGTGTGACCGGAGCCAAGCACCGGCTGGCCCTCGCGCGCCCAGCCAATCACCCGCTCTCGGACACGGTGCGGAAGGCCGGCTGGGAGCCGATCCCCTATCCCTTCACGCGGCTCCAGCCGTCCGTCCTACCGCCGCCGATCCCCCTGGCGAGTGCCTCGGCCGTGGTGCTGCTGAGCCCCTCCGGAGCGCGGGTGGCGGCCTCAAGGCTTCCGGCCGGAACCCTCTGCCTGGTGCAGGGCGCGGGCACCGCCGAGGCCCTGGGGCGCGAGGACCTGGAGATCCTCCTTCCCGCTGAGGCCCGGGCCGAGGCCCTGTGGGACCTGCTCCAGGAGCGCTTCCCCTCGGGCGGCGGCTTCGTGCTGGCCCGGGGCGAGCGGAGCCGGGAGTACCTCGAGGAGGCGGCCCGGGGGACGTCCTGGCGAATCCACCCCTGGATCACCCATCGGGAGGCCCCGCGGGTCCCCTTTCCGCCGATGCCGGAGGTGGAGGGCGTGCTGGCCCTGAGCCCCCTCCAGGCGGAGATCCTGGCCCCGCTCTCCGTCAATCTGCTGCGGTTCGCCTGGGGCGAGGGGACCGCGCGGGCCTTCGCGAAGGCCGGAACCCCGGTCCACGGCCACTGCGAACCCAAGCCCAGCCTTCTATGGGCCATGCTCGCCCAGCACCTCAGTCAGGAGACCCCATGCTGACCCGTTCCCGCCGCCTCCGCACCACTGCCGCCCTGCGGGACCTCGTGGCCGAGACCGACCTTCGGCCCCGCCATCTGATCCAGCCCCACTTCGTGCAGCCCCACAAGGGCAGCAGCGAGATCTCCGCCCTGCCGGGCATCGTCCGCGCTGGCGTGGAGGACACGGTGCGTCAGGTGGAGCAGGACCTCAAGCGCGGGCTCCGGAGCGTGCTGCTCTTCGGCGTTCCCGACGCCCACGAGAAGAGCCCCGATGCCAAGGCCTGCCACGACCATGCGGGCGTGGTGCCCAAGGCGGTGGCGGCCCTCAAGAAGGCCTTCGGCTCGGACGTCATCGTCATGACGGACGTGTGCCTCTGCGGCTACACCAGCCACGGCCACTGCGGCCTGGTGGACGAGGAAGGCACGGTGCTGAACGACGAGACCCTTCCGCTCCTGGCGGAGATGGCCCTGCGCCATGCCGAGGCCGGGGCGGACGTGGCGGCCCCCAGCGACATGATGGACGGCCGGGTGGCCGCCATCCGGGCCCGCCTCGACGGCGCCGGCTTCACCCAGACGGGCATCCTCAGCTATGCCATCAAGCACGCCGGCGCCTACTACGGACCCTTCCGCGAGGCCGCCGACAGCAGCCCCAAGTTCGGCGACCGGAAGACCTACCAGATGGATCCCCGGAATGCCCGCGAGGGCCTGCGGGACGCCCTGCTGGACCTGCAGGAGGGCGCCGACATGCTGATGGTCAAGCCCGCCCTGCCGAACCTCGACCTCATCTGGCGCCTCCGCGAGGCCCAGCTGGCCCCCATCTGCGCCTACCACGTCTCCAGCGAGTTCAGCAGCGTGAAGGCCGCCGACCGCCTGGGGTGGGTGAATGGCGACCAGCTCATGCTCGAGCACCTGACGGCCATCCGCCGCGCGGGCGCCGACATGATCGTGACCTACGCCGGCCGCGAGGCCGTGGAGAAAGGCTGGATCTCGTGAGCAACGAAAGCCTGTTTGCCGAAGCCCTCACCCACTTTCCCGGCGGTGTCTCCAGCCCCGTGCGGGCGTTCCGGGCCGTGGGCGGCACGCCGAAATTCTTCCGCACGGCCTCCGGCGCCTGGTTCGAGGACGAGGACGGCCAGCGGTTCCTCGACCTCTGCATGTCCTGGGGCCCGCTGATCCTGGGCCATGCCCACCCCGACATCCTGGCCGCGGTGAATGAGGCCATGCAGGAGGGCCTCACCTTCGGGGCCCCCAGTCGGCGGGAGCTGGCCCTGGCCCGGCGCATCAAGGAGATGGTGCCCTTCATCGAGAAGATGCGCTTCGTGTCCTCGGGCACCGAGGCTGTCATGTCCGCCCTGCGGGCCGCCCGCGGCTTCACAGGACGGGACCGCATCCTGAAATTCGACGGCTGCTACCACGGCCACAGCGACGGCCTGCTGGTGAAGGCCGGTTCCGGCCTCGTCACTTTCGGCGCCCCCACCAGCGCGGGCGTGCCGAAAGGCATCGCGGAGCTGACTTCGGTGGTGTCCCTGGACGACCTGGAGACCCTGGAGCGGACCTTCGCGGAGCTCGGAAGCGAGCTGGCCGCAGCCATCATCGAGCCCATCCCCGCCAACAACGGGCTCCTGCTGCAGCGCCCCGAGTTCCTCAAGCGCCTGCGCGAGCTCTGCACCCAGCACGGCGTGGTCCTCATCTTCGACGAGGTGATCAGTGGCTTCCGTGTGGCCCCGGGCGGGGCTGCGGAGCGCCTGGGCATCACGCCGGACCTGGCCACCTACGGCAAGATCATCGGCGGCGGCATGCCCGTGGGCCTCTACGGCGGGCGCAAGGACATCATGGGCGTCGTCGCGCCCGACGGTCCGGTCTACCAGGCCGGCACGCTCTCCGGCAATCCTGTGGCCATGGCCGCGGGCCTGGCCACCATGGAGAAGCTGACGCCCGCCTTCTACGCCGGCCTGGAGCTGAACGCAGCGAAGTGGGCTGCGGCCTTCGAGACCATCCCGGGCCTCCACTGCCCCCGTTACGGCAGCCTGCTCTGGCCCTTGTTCCAGGATGGCGTACGCCGCAGCGATGCGGTGAAGGGCGAGGCCATCAGCGCCTTCAACCGCCTGCACAAGGCCCTGCTGGACCAGAGTGTCTACCTGCCCCCCAGCGGCTACGAGGTGGCCTTCCTGAGCGGCGCCCACGGCGACGCCGAGCTGGCCCACTTCAAGCAGGCCGCCGCCGCCGTGGCTCCCGCCTTCGCCTGATCCCCCTTCCTCTGCCACCCCGCGTCCGCTGCGGCGAATGGCCTTTTCGGTGATGTGATGACCCAGCCCCTCCTCCGCGTTCTCAATGGCGAGGCCCTCGACAAGCCCCCAGTCTGGTTCATGCGCCAGGCGGGGCGCTTCCTGCCCGAGTACCGCGCGGTCCGGGCCAAGGCCACCTTCGAGCAGCTCCTCAACGACTCGGATCTGGCCGCGGAGGTCACCCTCCAGCCCATCCGCCGTTTTCCCCAGATCGATGGCGCCATCATTTTTAGCGACATCCTCGTGATCCTCGACGCGCTGGGATGCGAGGTGACCATCCCCGAGGGCGGGCCCCGCATCGGGAAGACCCTGGACCAGATCGACATCGACCGCCCCCTGGACGAGAAGGTGTTCGAACCTGTCTGCGCCGCCATCCGCAAGGTGAAGGCCGAGCTGCCCGCCAAGGTCACCATGCTCGGCTTCGCTGGGGCCCCGTGGACCCTCCTGGCGTATGGCATCGAAGGGAAGGGCAGCAAGAGCTGGGCGAAAGCCAAGGCCTTCCTGCATCAGGAACCGGTCCTGGCCCGCAAGTGGCTGGACAAGCTGGCGGACGCCGCCGCACGGCTGCTGAACCTCCACATCGAGGCGGGCGCCCAGGGCGTGCAGCTCTTCGACACCTGGGCTGGCGAGCTGGATGCGGATGACTACGCCACCTTTGCGCTGCCTTCCGTGCACCGCACCCTCTCCCAGGTGATGGCCGCCCCGACGCTCTTCTTCGCCCGCACCGGCTACCTGCCCGACGCCCTGAACCAGCTGCCCTGCAAGGGCCTGGCCGTGCCCTGGCAGGTGCCCATCGCGGAAGCCCGTCGCCGCTTCCCGAAGATGGTGCTCCAGGGCAATCTCGATCCCATCGCCCTGCTGGCGGGCCCGGAGGTCGCACGGAAGAAGGCGCGGGCCATCGTGGACGTGATGAAGGGCCATCCCCACATCTTCAACCTCGGCCACGGACTGGTGCCCGAGACCGATCCCGCCGTGGTTGCGGCCGTTCTTGATGAAGTGAAGGCCTGAATGACTCACCGCCAGGACGCCAAGGCATCAAGACATACAATGATCTTCCTTGCGCAGTTCTTGGTGTCTTGGTGCCTTGGTGGTAAGCAGTTTCTTCTCTCTGTGGGCCATGCTCGCTGAACGGAATCTTCCATGAACCAGCTCGCCGATCTCATCCGCCGCTACGACCGTCCGGGGCCGCGCTACACGGGTTATCCCATGCCGCCGGTCTGGTCCGACGACTTTCCGGAAGGGGAAGTGCTGTCTGCCCTTGAGCGGGCCAACCTCCGCAAGGATGAGGCCCTGTCGCTCTACCTGCACATCCCCTTCTGTCCGCGCCGCTGCGCCTATTGCGGCTGCAACGTGGTGGTCAGCCCGCAGTACGATCCTGTCGAAGCCTACCTCGCCGCAGTGACGAAGGAACTGGACCTGGTGATTGCTCGGATGCCGGACCGCCGCAAGGCCCTGCAGCTGCACTGGGGCGGCGGCACGCCCACCTACCTGACCGCCGCGGACCTGAAGCGCACCTTCAACCTCTTCAAGGAGCGCTTCGAGTTCCTGCCGGGCGCGGAAATCGCCATCGAGGTGGATCCCACATTCCTGGAACCCGACCAGCTGCCGGCCCTCCGGGAGATGGGCTTCAATCGCGTCTCCTTCGGTGTGCAGGACCTGGACGAGAACGTGCAGGCGCTGATCACCCGCGGTCAGACGTGGGACCACACGCTCACGGCCATGCGCCAGTGCCGCGAGCTGGGTTTCGACGGCGTGAACCTCGACCTGGTGTACGGCCTTCCAGGCCAGACCATGGACACCTTCCGGCGCACGCTGGAATCCACGCTGGAGCTGCATCCGGACCGGATGGCGATCTATGGCTTCGCCTACCTGCCGAACATCATGCCCTTCCAGCGCAGCATTCCCGCCGAGACCCTGCCCACGCCGGACCTGCGGCTGGAGCTGCTTCTGCTGGCTTCCGACATCCTGGAGAAGGCCGGCTACGTGGCCATCGGCATGGACCACTTCGCCCACCCCAGCGATCCCATGGCCAAGGCCGTGAAGGAGGGGCGCCTCATCCGCAACTTCATGGGATATGCCGTGGCCGCCGGTTCGGACCTGCTGGGCTTCGGTCCCAGCGCCATCTCCAACGTGGCCGGTGTCTACGCCCAGAACGAGAAGATCCTCGCCAAGTGGGAGCGGTCCGTCACCGACGGGAAGCTGGCCGTCCACAAGGGGCACCGGCTCTCCGAGGATGACGAGCTTCGCCGCTGGGTCATCCACCGCCTCATGGGCCACTTCGAGCTGCGCTGGGAGGATCTCCGCGCCCGCTTCGGCGTGGACGGCCCGGCCCACTTCGCGGATGCGGTATCACAGCTCCAGGAGGAAGTGCCCCAGGGCACGCTGGAACTGACCCCGGAAGGCGTCTTCATCACGCCCCTCGGCCGCCGCTTCGTGCGCAACCTCGTGCAGCCCTTCGATGCCTACCTGGCCAACCTGAGCGGGAAGACGCCCTTCTCCAGGACCGTGTAGCCTCGGTTTCTGACAAATATGCGACCGGCGAGTATTGAATAGCCGATGCCGGGGCCTACATTGGGAAGAGCGGAGGTTCGCCGCGCCGGGTGGCGGCCCTGCAGTCCGGTTGTTTCCGGGTGTGTCCGGAGCCGGTGGACCCGATGTGCCCGGCCGGCGGCCTGCCGCGGATCCACCGCGGAGGTCCCATGCTGCCCATCCTTCTCCTTCCCGCCTTGATCCTGCAGGCCCCGCAGTCAGCCATCCCTGGTGCGGTGGAGGTCCGCCCCGGCGTTTTTGTGTTGAAGGGGACCCCCAACGATGGCACCTGCGCCGCCATCAAGAAGCAGCACATCACCCACGTGATCGACCTGCGCCGGGACACCGAGCCCAACCTGGACTGCGAATCCGAGGCCTCCCGGCTGCAGGACCTTGGCGTCCAGTACCTCCGGTACGCCATCGGCAGCGCGCCACCCGCCGGGGACTTCGACTTCCTGCGGGCCATCATCCGGGATCTCCCCAAGGGCTCGAAGGTCCTCGTCCACTGCAGCAACGGCAACCGGGCCGCCGCAGCGGTCCTTCCCTGGCTGGTGCTGGACAAGGGCCTGTCCGTGGACGAGGCCTTCGCCATCTCCCGGATGGCGGGCCTGAAATCGCCCGATACCGAGGCCGCCGTGCGGAAGTACCTCAGCTCCAAGGGGCGCACCTAAAGAGTCGGCCTCCAGGGCCCACCTGAGTGGGTCTCACGGCTCCTGGAAGAGCCCCTTCAGGACCTCCTGAGCCTTGGCGTTCCCGGCCCTGGCGGCGCGTTGGAACCATTGCTTGGCTTCGCCCTTGTCCTCCGCCACACCCCGGCCCTGGTAGAGGAGGATCCCCAGTTCGTACATGCCATCTGAGTTGCCCGCCTCGGCCGCCTTGCGGAACCAGACTGCCCGCTCACCCATGTCCTCCGTGGCCCATGCCAGCTCGATCATCGCGGCCGTGTTGCCCTCCGCAACCAGGGCCAACAGGTGGGGACGCTGCCTGAGAGCCTCTGCTTCCTCCTGCTTCCGGGTGGCTTCCCAGGTCCGGTCCCCGGTGGTGTCTTCGGATGCCGCAGCGGTGGGACCTCCGGCCTGGAGGGCGACGGCGAGTCCCGTTTCCAGGTCCAGGGCCACGACACCGTGGGCCTCCGTGGCGATCCAGAGGGCCCGATCCCGCAGGGCCAGCGCCCTGGGGACGAGCCAGTCGGGTGATCGCCGCCAGCGGTGCTGCGGCGGGAAACCGTTCCCTTCCCAGGCCCAGAGGAGGGCGTTCCCGACGAGGTTCACCCGGACCTGGAAGCCAGGGTCCGAAAGGAGGACACCCTCGGGCTGCCAGGCCTTCCAGGCGCCTTCTTCCGGGAAGGCCGGAAGGGTCCTGGGGTGGCAGAGCCGATCCCGGACGGGCGCCAGGGCCCAGGCGAATCCCGCCACTTCGCCCGGGCCGAAGCCGCCGGCGGCGGGATCGAGGAAGCGGACGGGGAAGCCCGTGGCGGGATCCAGCTCCACCCGGGGGCCGGGATCCTGGGTCACCGCGCCCATGGCCCGGGCGGCCTCGGGCAGCGGGGCGGGGGCCGATTCTCCCATCCGGGGCAGCCAGGGGCTGCGGTTCTGGAGGGTGGCCTCCCACACCATGCGGGCCCCCATCCGGAAGCCCTCGATGAAGCCAGCCTGGGCGGCGGCGGGGAGCGATGCGGCTGCCGCCCGGGCGGCCTCCTCCATGGACTGCTCGCGGGTCGGTACCGGCTGCGCGGGGGGGCGGCAGGCTTCCAGGAAGAGCAGGGGAATGAGCAGGAGTCCGCGCAGCCGCATGGCACTACCTGAGGCGGAAGGGCATGGTCAGCTTGAACCGGGCCTTCACCGGCTTGCCGTCCACCTGGGCGGGCTCGAAGCGCCAGCCCTTCGCGTACTCCACGGCGGTGGGTCGGAGGGCCTCGGGGCCCTCCAGGGCTTCGGCCGATTCCGGAATGCCATCCGTTCCTACGATCAGGGTGACGACCACGGTGCCCTGGATCCGCTTGGCCTTGGCCTCGGCGGGATAGACCGGCGGATCGGGCTGGTGGGCGATGTGGATCTGCTTGAAGTCGAAGTCGTGAACGGGGTCGGGCGGGGACAGCCGGAAGGGCATGGACAGCTGGAACCTGGCGGACATGGGTTTCCCGTCGCGCAGGGCGGGCTCGAAGCGCCAGCCGAGGGCATAGGCCACCGCCGTGCCGCGCAGGGCCTGCGGGCCCTTCACGGCATGGGCCCGGACGGGGATGCCGTTCTCATCCACCACGAGTTCCACCACGACGGTGCCCTGGATGCGCTGCTTCTTGGCGTCCGGCGGATAGGCGGGAGGATCGGGCTGGAAGCGGACCTTCATGGATTCGGAGGAGCGGAGGACGGGGCGTTCTTGCGTCCGGGACCTCTGGGTGGGGAGGGAACGGCTGGCGAGGGCGGTGGCCCCGAGCAGGGAGGCGCCCGCGAGCAGGATTGCGAGGCCCCGCAGGGAAGGCGAGGGGGCGGGCTGAGGCTGGAAGAGACGGGTGATTCGGTGCATGAGGCTTCCTCGGACGGCCGCGAGGGCCGGATCGGGATCGGAATGGAGGGATCGCCGCAGGGCGGCCAGGGCGGCGAGGCCCTGGGCCAGGGGCAGGGGATCGCCCAGGAGGACCGCGGCGGCATCGTCGCAGCAGTGTTCCCGGGCCTCCCGGATCTGGCGGGAGAGCCACCAGGCGGCGGGATGGAAGAACAGGAGGGCCTCCGCAAGGGTCTGCAGGAGATTGGCGAGGTAGTCGCCCCGGTGGAGGTGGGCCAGTTCGTGGGCCAGCACCGCCTCCAGGGATTCCGGGGAGAGGGCGAGGAAGGCCGAAGCCGGGACCAGGATCACGGGCCTCCACCAGCCGAGGGCCAGTGGGGAATCGGCCCGAGCCGAGGACAGCAGGCGCACCCGCCGGGAGAGCCCCATGCGGGCGGCGAGCCGCTGGAGAGCGGCTTCCCAGTTCGAAGGGGCCGGCCGGGCCTGGGCCAGGTAGATCCGGTCCAGCCACCACAGGCCCCCACCGAGGCGGAGAAGCATGAAGGCCGCACCGAGGATCCAGACCAGGGCGAACCAGGGGAGGAACTGGCTCGAGCGGATAAGACTGAAGCCGCCCCCCTCGGTGATCGGTGAAGCCCAAACCATGGCTTCTGGGATCGCGAGAACCGGGGCCGGATCAGCGGAACCCAGGGCCGCGAAAGTGAGGGCCGGAGCCAGGACCATGGCGGCCAGGCTTGCGCAGGCCCAGCGGTACCGGGCCTGGGGGCTCCGGTGCCGGAGCAGGGCGAGCGCCACCCACGCCATGAGGCCGATCAGGGCCCCTTCCCACAGGGCGTGGAAGAGGGCGAGCCCCAGCCGGTGGAGGGTGGGATTCAGCAGGATTGCGTTCATCGGCGCTCCTTCCGGAGGCGGTCCAGGGTGGCCTGGATCTCCTCCAGTTCGGCCGGTCCGGCCGTGGATTCGGACAGGGCCCTCAAGACCAGCGACTTGGCGCTGCCCTCGAAGGCCTTGTCCATCAACTCACGCAGCAGGCAGGCCTGCGTGGGTCCCTCTTCCTGGGCGGCCTGGTACACGTGGCTCCGCGCGGACTCGTCACGGGTCACCAGGCCCTTGTCCACCATGATCTGCATGAGCTTCAGCACAGTGGTGTACCCCATGTCCCTGCCCTTCGACAGGTCCGCGTGTACGTCGCGGACCGTGGAGGGGCCTCGGTCCCAGAGCACCCGCAGGATGGCGAGCTCGCCATCGGACGGACGGATCGGGTCGGTGGACATGGGATCTCCCGGGAAGGAGTGGGTGGGATGATCCACAATGTACGAACCGGTTCGCAGTTGTCAACGAATCAGTTCGTACTTTCTTGCCAAACTTGAAAACGGCCGTCCGAAGCTTCTGGCCTCATTTTCCGTGCCTTCCGGCCCTTTCCGGGTCGTCCGCGACCAGGGCCTTTGCCCTGGGAATCCTGGCCGAACCGGTTTCGAAGCGGCCTACTTCAGGGCCCGCAGGAGGATCTCCGCCAGGGGCATGATCCGCCCGGGCTCACTAAGGGCGGCGCCCCGGGCGGCGACGAGGCGGGCAGAGGAGCGGCCCAGGACGGCGGTCTCCACGAGGCCGTGGGCCTTGAGGGTGGCCCCCGTCTGGACCAGATCCACGATGGCGTCCGCCAGGCCCAGCAGGGGCGCCAGTTCCACGCTGCTGCTGAGGGGCACCAGCTCGGCGGTGAGGCCCTCCCGGGCCAGCCAGGCCTCGGTGGCCTTGGGAAACTTGGTGGCCAGGCGCAGGTGGGGACGGGCCTTGAGTTCGTCCAGTGCGACGCCGGCCGGGGCGCAAAGGCAGAGACGGCAGGCCCCGAAGCCGAGGTCCGCCAGTTCCAACAGGTCCATGTCCAGCTCGTCCAGGGTGTCAGAGCCCACGATGCCCAGGGAGGCCACGCCCGCCGCCACGTAGCGGGGCAGATCGCTGCCCTTGAGGAGCAGGGCCGCCACGCCGGGCGTGGCGGTGGGAATGCGGAGCACGCGGGATTTCAAGGCCGCGGTGTCGAGCGCCAGCGGCGTCCCGGCCAGGCGGGGCACCAGCTCGTCGCCGAGGCGGCCCTTGGGGAAGGCGATGAGGAGATTGTTGGTCATGACTGCTCGAAGAGATCAGCCCGAGTCTCGGCCAGGTCCAGGAGGCGGGAGAGCCGCACACAGAAGCCTGCGGCCTGCCAGGGGCGGCCCAGCTCGGGGAAGAGGCGGTCATAGCGGCCGCCCGCGGCCAGCTCCTGCTGGGCGCCGGGGGCCCAGAGCCGCAGAGTGGGTCCCGTGTAGAAGTCCAGCCCGGCCACGTCGGCCAGGTCCACCCGCAGGTCCACGTTTGCCGGAAGGATGGGCAGCAGGGCCCGCAGGGCCCGACCCATGTGATCGCGCTCCCCGGCCAGAAAGTCCGCGTAGGGGCTGGCGTCCAGGGCCTTCAGCGTGTCCGGTCCGTCCAGGTCCGAGAGGAGGGCCTCGGCATGGCTGGTGAGACGGGCCGCAGCCGGGTGGTCACCCAGGGCCTCGCGGACGCGGTGCGGGGCCCGGCGCGACAGGGCCGCCACCACGGCCTTCGCCAGGCCCGGCGATAGTCCCTCGGCCTCCAGGGGGCGGCGCACCAGCGCGGCGTTGCCCAGGTGGAGGATCGCCTGCTTCAGGCCCAGGGCCGAGGGCACGGCCAGGAGCAGCCGGGCCAGCTCGACGTCCGCATCGGCGGAGGGCTCGCCCTCGGGCTGGATGCGCTCGCAGCCCACCTCGAAGCGCTCCACCGCCTCCCAGGGCTGGGCGGGGCGGCGGAAGATGGCGCCGGCATAGGCCACCCGGTCCGGGGGCTCGGGAAAGCGCCGAGCCAGCAGCCCCGCCAGGGCCACGGTGAAGTCCCAGCGCAGGGCCACGAGATCGTCACCGTCGAAGAAGCGGAGTGTGCCGTCAGGCACCGGCTCGCGCAACACCAGGGAGGGATGCAGCTCCCGGTAGCCGTGGGCGGCCAGCAGGTCCATGAGGACCCCTTCCCAGCGGCGCAGCCGGGCCGCGGCGCCGAAGAGCAGATCGGGGAAGTGCGGCGTGCGGACGGGCATCAGGTCTTCCCTCCGGAAGCGTCCGCATGGCGCCGCTGCAGCACCTCCACCGCATCCCGCAGGCTGGCGCCCTTCGCCAGGAGCAGGAGGTCCAGGTGGAAGAGCAGGTCCGCCGCCTCGCCCAGGAAGGCCTCCCGGTCCTCGTTCTTGGCGGCGATGACCACCTCGCCGGCCTCCTCCACCACCTTCTTGCCGATGCGGTCCACGCCCTGGGCGAAGAGGCGCTGGGTGTAGCTCCCCTCCGGATTCGCCGAGGCCCGGCGCGACTTCAGCAGGGTCTCCAGGCGCCCGAGCCAGGGCAGGGTGGCGGGCCAGGGTTCGTCGCCATCGAAGCAGCTGTCAGTGCCGCGGTGGCAGCTGGGGCCCTCCGGCTCCGCCAGGATGAGCAGGGTGTCGCCGTCGCAGTCCGGACGCACCTGGAGAAGCCGCAGGCGGTTCCCGCTGGTGCCTCCCTTCACCCAGAGGGCCTGGCGGGAGCGGCTCCAGAAGGTGACGAAGCCGGTCGCAAGGGTGAGGCGCAGGGCCTCGTGGGTGAGCCAGGCCACCATGCGGACCTCCCCCGCGGGGCTCTGCACGATGCCGGGAATGAGGCCGTCGGGGCCGAATCGGAGCGCGTCGATGTCCATGTCAGATCCGCACGAGGATGCCGTTGTGGGCGAGGTAGGCCTTGAGCTGGGGGATGGGGAGGATGCCCTCGTGGAAGAGCGTGGCGGCCAGGACCGCGTCGGCGCCGTGTTCCAGGGCCTCCAGGAAATGGATGTCCCGGCCCGCTCCCCCGGAGGCGATGAGGGGAATGGGCAGCTCCGAGGCGCGTTCGATCAGCTGGATGTCGAAGCCGGCGCCGGTGCCGTCCCGGTCCATGGAGGTAAGCAGGATCTCGCCGGCCCCGAGATCGTTCAGCTCCCACAGCCAGTCCAGGGCCGCCCGGTCCGTGGGCTCGGTGCCGCCCTTCAGGAAGACACGCCAGCCCAGAGCTTCGTCGCGCTTCACGTCCACGGCGGCGACCACGCATTGACGGCCGAAGGCATCCGCCAGTTCCGAGACCAGGGCCGGCCGCTGGGCGGCCGCCGTGTTCACGGCCACCTTGTCGGCCCCGGCCCGGAGCAGGCGCTTCGCGTCATCCACGCAGGAGACGCCGCCGCCGACGGTGAAGGGGATGCTCAGCTCCCTGGCCACGTCGCGCACCCAGGCCTCGCGGGTGCCCCGGTTCTCCAGGCTGGCTGAGATGTCCAGAAAGACCAGCTCGTCCGCGCCCTCCAGGTCGTAGCGCTTGGCCAGGTCCACAGGATGGCCCAGGTCGCGGAGGTCCTTGAACTGGACGCCCTTCACCACGCGGCCGTTCTTCACGTCGAGGCAGGGGATCACGCGCTTGGCGGGCATCAGGACGCTCCTTCCAGCGCGGCGCGGGTGGCGGGATCGTCGAGGGGCAGCACGCCTTCCATGAGGGCCTTCCCGCTGATGGCGCCCGCCACGCCGGGGATTTTCGACAGCGCATCCAGGTCCGCGAGGCCGCGGAGGCCGCCGGAGGCCTGCACCCGGAAGCCCTCCCTGGCCACCAGGGCCGTAGCCTCCAGGCCGGGGCCTTCCAGGGTGCCGTCGCGGCCCACGTCGGTGACCAGGGCCCGGTCGAAGCCCAGCACCAGCAGGGACTCGAACACGTCTGTCGAAGCGCAGGCGCTGGAGGTCTGCCAGCCCCGGGTGACGATGCGGCCATCCTTCAGGTCCAGGGCCGCGATCACCCGTCCCCCGGGGAGGCCCTTCAGCTCGCGAGGTTGCTCCACGGCGAGGGTGCCCACCACGGCGTCGAACCCCAGGTCGAGCACCTCCTGGACCGCCGCCCGGTCGCGCAGGCCGCCTCCCAGTTGGAAGCGGATGCCGGGGAAGCGGGCCGGGAAGCCAACGAAGGCCCCTTGTCGCGCCTGGCCGAAGGCACCATCGAGGTCCACGAGATGGATGCGGCGGGCGCCGGCCGCGGCGAGGCGATCCAGCCATGCCTCGGGCGGAAGCTCGTAGAAGGTCGCCTGCGCCGGATCGCCGTGGCGAAGGCGCACCAGGCGGCCCTGCATGAGATCCATGCTCGGAATCAACGGGAGGGTGTCCTGGATCAGTTGCACGGCGCCTCCGGCGCGGGGACCGTGGCGCCCATCCAGGCCAGGGCCGACTGGAGGAGGAGCAGCCCCGCGGGACCGGACTTCTCGGGGTGGGCCTGGAAGCCCATGACCGTGCCGCGGGCTTCCACGGCGGAGAAGGGGCGTCCGTGGCGGGCGACGTAGACGGTCTCCCGGCTGGGCTCAAGGGCGTAGCTGTGGACGAAGTAGAGCCAGCCGCCTTTTGGGTCCGGCAGGGCCGGGTGGGGGAAGTTCTGCTGCACCTGGCTCCAGCCCATGTGGGGCACCTTCACGCCGGGCCCCAGCCGCCGGACGATGCCGGGGAGCAGTGCCAGACCGCTTGCTTTCGGCGCTTCCTCGCTGCCCTCCGCCAGGAGCTGGAGGCCCAGGCAGATCCCCATCAGGGGTCGGCCGTCGGCCACCAGGCCGGGGATCTCCCGCCACCAGCCCCGGTCGCGCAGGGCCTTCTGGGCGGCCTCGAAGTGGCCCACGCCCGGCAGCACCAGAGGGCCCGTTTCGGCGCCCTGGTCGGGTCGCTCGGCCCGCACGTATTCGAGGCCCAGGCGGTCGAGGGCTCCCTCCAGGGAGGCGAGGTTGCCAGCGCCGTAGTCGATGAGGGTGATCATGCCGAAAGGGTTCCCTTCGTGGAGGGGACGCTCGTCCCCTCGATGCGGATGGCCTGGCGCAGGGCGCGGGCCAGGGCCTTGAAGAGGGCCTCGATCTTGTGGTGGGTGTTCAGGCCCCGCAACAGGTCCGCGTGGAGGGCCAGCCCGCCGCGCGTGGCGAGGGCGACGAAGAACTCCCGGACCATCTCGGCCTGGAAGCCGTCGCCGAGCACCAACGGCGGCAGATCCGCGCTGAACTCGCACCAGGGCCGGCCGGAGAGGTCCACCACCACCCGGGCCAGCGCCTCGTCCAGAGGCACGTAGGCGTGGGCGAAGCGGGCGATGCCGGCGCGGTCTCCGAGAGCCTCCTTCAGGGCGTCGCCCAGGCAGAGGCCCACGTCCTCGACGAGGTGGTGGCTGTCCACGGGCAGGTCGCCCTCCGCCTCGATCACGAGGCCCAGTCCGCCATGGCGGGCCAGCTGCATCAGCATGTGGTCGAAGAAGCCGAGGCCGGTGCGGATGCGGGTCTCGCCCCCGTCCAGGGACAGCTCGAGGTTCACCCGGGTCTCGGCCGTGTTGCGGTGGATGGTGGCGGTTCTCATGCGGACTCCCTCGTCAGCATCGGCAGCAGTTCGCGGAGGCTCGCGAACTGGACGTCTCCAGGTCCGGCAAAACGGCTACGGTCCTCGCCCAGTGCCGCGAAGCGCCAGGTGATCTCGGGGCGGAGGGCCGCGGCGGCCCGGAGGCAGCGGGCGTCGTCCACCGTGTCCCCGGCGAAGAGGATCTCCTCGGCCCGGAAAGCATCGGCCAGCTGGAGCAGGCCCGCGGGCTCCGGCTTCCGCAGGTGCGGCGCGGCATCGCAGACGGCGGGCAGCCGGAAGCCCAGCACCCGCCAGGCGAGCTCCAGTTCCTCCGGTGGACGCCCCGTGAGCACGGCCAGGTCCCAGCCCGTGATCTGTAGTTCTGGGAGGGTCGCCAGGGGTTTCTCCAGGCGGATGGTGTCGGCGTAGTGTCGCTGGACCACGGCCTGGGCGGCGGGTTCCAGGGCGGCCATGCGGGCCTCCAGCTCGGGGAATCCCCGGCCAGTGGCGGCTTCCAGCGCGGGCACCAGGTCCCGGTCGCCGTGGATTTCCGCCAGAGCCAGGGCCCCGGCTGTCAGGCGGAAGTCGTTGTTGAAGCCGCCCAGCCGCTTGAAGGCGCGGAAGGTCGCGTCGGACCAGGGCAGGGAGGGGCGGAGCTCGGCCAGGGCGCGGGCCACGGCCTCCATGAAGGCGCGGCCCGCGTCGATGAGTACCCCGTCGATGTCCAGGGCCAGGAGCCGGCGGCGAGGCCGGGTCGCAGGCAGCGGAAGCGTCCCGCCCAGGGCGCGGGCCACCCGGGCGGCGGCCTCCTCATCCCCCACGGTGACCCGTGCGGCATCGACGCCCGGCAGGCGCCGCACTTTCAGGCCTTCCGCCTCCAGGGGGGTCGAGGGATCCGGTGAAAGGTGGAGGAAGTTGGCCTGGCTGGCCGCGGAGCGGTGGGCGGGCAGCGCGGCCACGAGCCGCTCCCGGCGCTCCGGCAGCGCGCGCACGGCCGTTTCGAAATCCGCCGCAAAGTCCAGGGCCACATCCAGGGCCTCGAGGCTGGCCGCGGGCAGGGAGTAGGGCAGCTGCAGCGTGGCCAGCTTCCCCACCAGAGCCGGATCGCCGATCAGGTAGCCCAGGCGCCAGGCAGCTGAGGCCAGAGCCTTGCTGAAGGTCCGGAGCAGGACGACGTTCGGGTAGCGGTCCACCGCCAGCCGGTGGGTGGCAGGGGCGAACTCGGCGTAGGCCTCGTCCAGCACCACCAGGGGCGGCCTCGCCTGCGCGGCGGCCGCCTCCAGCAGGGGCTCGAGTTCCGCAGGCGGGATCCAGGCCCCGGTAGGGTTGTTGGGCAGGGTGATCCAGAGCTGGCGGCAGTCCAGCGCCTGGAACCAGGGCGCGAGGGGCAGGCCGACCCCCTGGGGCACCAGCCGCACCCGGCCGCCGTGGCGGCGCACCAGCAGCGGATAGAGGCTGAAGCCGGGATCGGGAATGGCCACGGTGTCGCCCGGTTCGAGACCGGCCATGGCCACCAGATCCAGCAGGGCACCGGACGAGGGGCCGAGCAGCAGCCCGCTCTCGGGGGCGCCCATCCGGCCTCGCAGCCGTTCGGTGAGTTCCGCCTGACGCTCGGGGTACTGATGGAAAGGCAGTCCCGCCAGACGCTCGAGCAGGGCCGAGCGGGCGGCGGGGGGCCAATCCGCGGGGGCCTCGTTCATGTGCAGGCGGAGGCCCGCGTCGGGTTCCACGGGCCGCCGGTAGGCAGGCAGGTCGTTGAGGTCGGGTCGGAGGAGGGTCATGGGGGCTCGAAAACAGGGTAGACGAGGGCGAGGCTTCCGGGGTCGCGGAGCAGCTTGGGGCGCGTCGTAAAAAACAGCGCGCCCTAGGTGTGGTGATGGCGGAGGGCGGCGCTGCGGCCATGGTGGGGCAGGCCCTCGGCCTCGGCCAGCCGGGCCACCCAGGGGGCCATGTCCTGGGCGTCTGCCGGAGCCAGGGCCAGGAGGCTCTGGCGCTTGAGGTAGGTGGCCACGCCCAGGGGGCTGGTGTACCGGGCCGTGCGCCCCGTGGGCAGCACGTGGTTGGGGCCCGCGCCGTAGTCGCCGAAGGCCTCGGCGCTGGGGCCGCCCAGGAAGAGGGCGCCCGCGGCGGTGAGGTGCGGCGTCCAGGTCTCGGGGTCCCGCACGCAGAGCTCCAGGTGCTCCGGGGCCCAGGCCTGGGCCAGGGCGATGGCCAGCCCCCGGTCCGCGTGGACGAGGCGCCCGTGGCGAACGAGGCTCTGGGCCAGGATCTCGCGGCGGGGCGAGGCCTCGGCCCGGGCGGCGAGCTCAGTGGCCACGGCTTCCAGCAGCATGCGGTCGGCGCTGACGAGGACGGCGGCGGCATCGGGATCGTGCTCGGCCTGGGCCAGCAGGTCCTCGGCCACCCAGGCGGGATCGGCGCTGCCGTCGGCCAGAATCAGGAGTTCCGTGGGACCCGCCAGGGCGTCGATGCCGCAGACCCCCAGGAGCTGGCGCTTGGCCTCGGCGACGAAGCGGTTGCCGGGGCCGGCCACCAGGTCCACGGCCGGCTCGCCGTAGGCCAGCCAACCCAGGGCCTGGGCGCCGCCCAGGGGGAGCAGCTCCTCCAGGCCCAGCTCCGCAGCGCAGGCCAGCACCAGGGGATCCACGCCCCAGGCGCCGGGCAAGGTGGGCTGGGGCCGGGGCGGGGTCACGCCCACGATGCGGCCCACGCCCGCCACCTGGGCGGGGATGACGGTCATGGCCAGGGTGGAGGGATAGAAGGCCCGACCGCCGGGAATGTAGACACCCACGGTTGCCAGGGGGCACCAGCGTTCGCCCACGGTGCCGCCGCCGGGAAGGGGCAGCTCCAGGTCCCGCAGGCAACCCCGCTGGCCCTCCGCGAACCGGCGCACGTTGGTGATCAGCTCGCGCAGGGCTGCCATGAGGTCGGGCTGTTCCCGGTCGAGTCGGGTCCGGGCCTCCGCAAGGGCGGCGCCGGGGATGCGGAGGGCGCCTGGACCCAGGCGCACGCCATCCAGTCGTTCCGTCCACTCCAGGGCCGCATCAAGCCCGCGGGTCCGCACGTCGTCCAGGATGGTGGCCACCGTCCGCCGCGTGTCATCTTCCGTCTCGCTGCTCCTGGTCAGGGAGGCCACCCACCGGGGCAGCTCCGCCCGGTCCGTCAGGTCAGCAATGGGGATGAAGTAACACCTGTACACCTCTCGGGTGAAGGCAACAGCTTGGCAGCGGGAGTCGTACCCCGCAACCGGGAATCAGGCCGGCAGGGCGACCGGGGACTGGGAGGGCTGGAAGAAGAAGCGGACGTTGGCGGGCACGGCTTCCTCGGTCCACTCCCAGCAGCTGGGGTCGGCGAGGATGGCCTGGGCCAGCCCCACATGCAGGGCATGCCCGGCGGCGTGGGCCTCCACGAGGCCGAGCATCGGGGCGCCGAGCAGAGCCAGATCGCCCACCAGGTCGAGCATCTTGTGGCGGACGGCTTCGTCCTCGAAGCGGAGGGACTCGTTCAGGGGCCCTTCGTTGCCGAAGACCACGGCGTTGTCGAGGCTGCCTCCCAGGGCCAGGCCCCGGGCGCGCATGGCCTCGATCTCCTGGGCCAGGCAGAAGGTGCGGGCGGCCCCCAGTTCCCGGCGGTACTTCTCGGGGGTCAGGCTCAGCTCCCGGCTCTGGCGACCCAGGGCGGGCACCGGGAAGTCGATGACGTAGCGGAGGCGTAGGCCGTCGAAGGGCGAGACACGGATCCAGCGATCGCCGTTCCGGACTTCCACGGGCCGGGTGATCTTCAGGAAGCGTCGCCGGCCCTCGAGGCCCTTCAAGCCCGCCTGCAGGATGGCCTCCACCCAGGGGCCGGCACTGCCGTCCAGGATGGGCAGTTCCTCGGCATCCACCTCGATGCGGAGGTGTTCGACCTCCAGGCCCATGAGGGCCGAGAGGAGGTGTTCGATGGTCTGGAGCCGCACACCGTCCTTCACCAGGGTGGTGGAAAGCACAAGGTCGCCGGCCAGATCCGCCTTCACGGGGAGCTCGGTGCCGGTGGGGAGGTGGATGAACCGGAGGCCCGTGGGGGCGTCCACAGGCACCAGCCGCACCGTGCAGGGGCGGTTGCCGTGCAGGCCGTGGCCCGAGATCGTGATCTCGCGGCCGAGGGTCTGGGGTTGGGTGCTGCGGGGCATGGTTCGTCCTCGCAGACACTAAAGCCAGTTCCATGCCGTTCTGCTATCTAAATCATTTCATGATTTAGATAGCAGAGGGAACGGCAGGGCTGTGGGTTCCTCCACCACACACCGTGGTGGGAGGGTCAGCGGGGCTGGGCCCGCTCCCAGTCTTCGGGGGTGGTGAGCTTCAGGTTGGAACTCGGACTGGAGACGAGTTTCACGGCGAGGCCCAGGCGCTCCAGGAGGGAGACGTCGTCGGTGCCGGTGTAGCCCGCCTCTTCCGCGGCGCGGAAGGCTTGCCGCCAGGTGGCCAGGCGGGCGATCTGGGGGGTCTGGGCGCGGAAGAACTCCTCCCGGGGTTCCGTCCGAAGCACCCGGCCCTCGCCGTCCACCCGTTTCAGGGTGTCGGTAGAGGGTTCCCCGAGGAGGACGCCGTCGTACCGGTTGAGGGCCTCCAGCGCTTCCCAGAGGGGGGGGGCGGGCGGGAAAGGCCGCACGGCATCGTGGATCATCACAGGGGCCATGGGCTGGTCGGGGAGGATCTGGAGGGCCGCCCACACGGACTCCTGGCGCGTGTCACCGCCCTGGATCACCCATGAAGGGACGGGGAAGTCCCAGGACTGGGCCTCCTCCAGGTGGGAAGGGGGGACCGCCAGGGCGATGCCGGCCAGCCGGGGCATGCCGGGGGCGAGGAAGGCCTCGACCGTGGCCCGGAGGAGGGGACGCCCCCCCCAGTCCCGGAACTGCTTGGGCAGCCCGCCGCCCATGCGCAGGCCTCGCCCCCCGGCCGGGATGACCAGAAAGGGGCGCTGGGGGTCAGCGCTGCCGGGTGATGAAGGGTTCGACACCACGATCCTTCAGGAGCTTGGCGATCTGTTCGGCGGCCTTCTCGGCATCCCGGCGGTTGGTGTAGCTGCCCACCCGGACCCGTTTCACGGAGAGGCCGCCCGGCGTGACGGCGTCCTGGGTGGTTACGGTACCGAAGGTATTCTCCAGTTCCTCGCGCAGGGAATCCAGGTTGCCGGGGTCGGAGAGGGCCGCCACCTGCACCACGTAGGGATCGGTCTGGTCGAGGCTGGGATCCAGGGCGGCGGGGGCGCCCATGACGTCCACGGTGCGGATCCGGACCCGGGCCACGCCCTGGCCGAGGAAACCCAGGTCCTGGGCCCCCTGCTTGGACAGGTCCAGCACCCGGCCCTTGATGAAGGGGCCCCGATCGTTTACCCGGAAGACGGCCCGCTTGCCGTTCTCGAGGTTCTTCACCTCGACCAGGCTTCCGAGGGGGAGGGTCCGGTGGGCGCAGGTCCGCTTGGCAGGATCGAAAAGCTCCCCGCTGGCCGTCGGCCGGCCTGCAAAGCCATCGTCATCCCCGCCATACCAGCTGGCCATGCCCTCCTCGACGTAGGACCGGCTGTCGTCGGGGAAGGGGACGCCGGAGGGGCCGGTCCGGCGGGAGGTAAAGGTGGCCGGCGGACGGGTGCAGTGCAGGGTGAAGGCCATCGCCACCAGCACGGCCACCTGGGGTGCACCGATGCGGGTGCGCCGGAGAAAGCCCCCGGTTCCAGGAACCACCGGGACCGGAGGGTCGAAAGCCACGTGGATCTCATGGATCCAATGCGCGGCGGTCTTGCTCCAGTTGACGGGGTCGAACGGGGACAGCATTGGGCTCCAAAAGATCGGGGGGGCCTGATTAAAGGACACCCCCATATACATACAAAGTATGATCTTTCTTCATCCGATTGTAAAGCCCACGAAAATGCAATAGCGATATATTCAGCGATCGCAGGGCTTATGCTTGGTCAGATTCTATTGCCGGGCGGGAATCTCGGCGACCCGGAAGGGCCTCGGCCGGTTCCCCTCGGCCAGGAATGGGGCCGGCAGGCGCTTCGCGGCCCGGAGGGCGGCGGCCTCGGACCGGTATTCTCCCAGGAACACCTGGTAGCAGGTGCGTCCGTCGCGCATGGCCATGGGCAGCAGAAAGAGATCCGGATCCTGGCCCTTGAACAGGGACGCCGCGTGCTGGACCGTGTCGCCCTGGCAGGCAATTTCCAGGCGGAGGGTCCATTTCCCGCGCAGGTGTTTCCGCTGGGCCTCGCCCTGGGCCAGGGCCAACTTCCAGGAACCGGCGGAGATGGCCTTGAGCCGGTCCGCCCGGGAGGCGGGGCCGGCGGGCCGGGTCTCGGTTGTCGGCTCCGGCTTGGCCTCGGGCTTTGGCTCGGCCTTGGGTCCGGCCGGTGGCTCGGCCTTGAGGGGGGGCGCCGTCTCGGGTTTTTCGGTCGGGATGGCAGGCGGGACCTGGACAGGAGCCTGGGCCATACCCTGGAGCGGCGCCGTGGCCGGGGCGGGTTTCGAGGGTTGGGGTGCCCCGCTCCGGCGGTGGAGGAACCGGAATCCGGCCCAGGCACCCAGGGCCAGGATCAGGAACAGGGCCAGGGGACCCCGGGAAGGGGGCGCCGGAGGCGGGGAGGGGGGCTCGGGAACCTCGGTGCTGCCGAAGGCCTCCTGGGCCTCGTGCTGGATGGGAAGGGGGCGCTCCGGGGTGGCCACGGGAACGGCGACGGGTTCCGGAAGGTCCGGTTCGGGCAGATCCAGGTCCGGCAGCTCGTCCTCGGGGCCGAGGCGATCCAGGGCCTCGGAAAGGTGCTCCAGGTTCGTGGTGGGGTGCTGGCTGGCGTGGATTTCCGAGAACAGGGAGGGCTGGGGCTCGGGGGGAGGCTCGGGCAGAGCCGGGCTCAGGGGCGGCTGGGAGGGCTCCAGGGCCAACTCGAGGGCACGCCGGTCCAGCGGCGGCAGTTCGTGGAGCCGCGCCCACCCGATCTCCCGGAGGAAGAGGGCGAAGCCCCCGAGCCGGAAGGGCTCGACGCCGGATTCCCGGCTCAGCTCCAGCAGGGTCCGGCTGCCGTCCAAAAGGGCCGGGAGCCGGGACAGGTCTGCGGGAAGGGACAGCTCCTGGAGGCGGCGCCCCTCCAGGACCACCACCTGGTTCAGGGGGCCCAGTTCCTCCAGGACAGCCTCGCGGTTCCTGAGGTTCAGTACGCCCGACAGCAGCATGAGGGGGGTGTCGAAGGGCAGGCGGACCGTGGTGGCATCCAGCTCCCGTTCCTCCAGGACCGGGGTGTTCTCGGCATCGGCCAGGGCCGCCCAGACCACCCGCTCCACCTGGGCCCGGGCCACGTCCAGCAGGTCGCGCTGGGTGATGAATCCCATCTCGATGAGGTTCTTGCCGATGGACATGCCGGGGTTGAGGTTGGCGATGGCGTAGTCCAGCTGGGCCTGGGTGATCCGTCCCCGCTCCACCAGCAGGTGGGTGAGCCGGTCCAGGGGGTGGGTGCTGGCGGCGAAGACGATATCGCCCTGCTCCAGGAAGACGGTCCGCTGGGGATCCTGGCCCAGTCGCCACAGCCCCGTGGCCCGCTTCCGGTGGCGGGCGAACAGATCCTTGAGGGCCGGAAGGCTCATGTCACCACCCATCGCTCGAGCTTGAGTTTCCCGACCTTCACCAGGAGCGATTGCCCGGTCTGAAGCGCCAGGCGGGCCGCGGGATCCCCGATCTTCTCGCCGTCCAGGCTGACGGCCCCCTGGACGATGAGGCGTTCGGCTTCCTTGCGGCTGGCGGCCAGGCCGCGGTCCACCAGGAGCCGGGCCAGGGGGACCTCCCCCTCGGTGGGCCGCAGGGCAATCTCCGGGGCCTCCTCCTGGCTGCGTTCGGAGAAGCGGCGCACCCAGCGTTCCTCGGCCTCGCGGCCCGCGGCGGGGCCATGGAAGTCCGAAACGATCTGGCGGGCCAGCGCCTTCTTGGCGTCCATGGGGTGGCCCTGCTTCAGGGCCTCGATCTCGGCGGGGAGCTTGTCCGTCAGGAGGAGATACCAGTCCCACATCAGGATGTCGCTCACGCTCATGGCCTTGCCGAACTGGGCGTCCGCATCCTCCATGAAGCCGATGTAGTTGCCCAGGCTCTTGGACATCTTCTCCACACCGTCCAAGCCCAGCAGCAGGGGGACGGTCAGCACGACCTGGGGCTTCTGGCCCGAGGCCTCCTGGAGGATGCGGCCCTGCATGAGGTTGAAGAGCTGGTCGTTGCCGCCCAGTTCCACGTCCGCCTGGAGGGCCACGGAATCGTAGGCCTGGGTCAGCGGGTAGAGCAGCTCGTGCAGCGCGATGGGCTCGCGGGCCTCCATGCGCTTGGCGAAATCGTTGCGCTCCAGCATCTGGGCCACGGTGAACCGGGAGGTGAGGCGGATCCAGTCCTCGCCCTTCAGCTCGCCCAGCCACTCGCTGTTGAAGCGGATCCGCGTCTTCTCGGGATCCAGAATCTTGAAGACCTGAGTCTTGTAGGTCTCGGCGTTGGCGAGGACCTCCTCGCGGGAGAGGGGCGGGCGGGTGGCCTTCTTGCCCGTGGGATCGCCGATGAGGCCCGTGAAGTCGCCGATGAGGAAGGTGACCTCGTGGCCCAGCTTCTGGAACTGCGCCATCTTGCGGATCAGGACGCCGTGCCCCAGGTGCAGGTCCGGGGCGGTGGGATCGAAGCCGGCCTTGATGCGGAGCGGTCGACCTTCCTTGAGCTTCGCTTCGAGCTGCTCCGCCTTGTGGCAGGTCACCGTGCCCTTCAGGAGCAGGGCGAGAGCGTCATTTACCGGGGTGGAAGCGGCGGCCATGCCTGCATCTTGGCGGAAAACGGCCGCCGGCTCAATCAGGTGGCCTCAGTTGACCTGCACTTCCAGGACGCGCCGGGCGGAGGAATCCCCGGGTTTACGCCCCCGATCGAAGGTGACGGCCACGCGGGGGCCCTTCCTGGGCCGCCAGCTGATGCGCACCTTCCCGCCGAATTCCGTGTTGATCTGGATCCCCTCGTGCTGCTGGAGCAGTTCGGGCGTGAGCTCCGGGGCGGAGGCCAGGTCCGGCTGCCAGGCCCTGGCGGCCTCCAGGAAATCGGCCTCCTTGGGCCAGGTGGCAGCCAGATCGGGGTTCGCGGCATACAGTGCCTTGCAGCCCTGCTCGGTGCGGAGCTGCTCCACCACCACTCGGAAGTCCTCCCACTCGGGGCGCATCCGGTCGATGGCGAAGCCCATCACCTTGTTCTTGAACCCATCCGGATCCTTCTTGAGCCGGTGGGCCAGGTAGACGCCGCCGCCCACGCAGGTGGCCATGGCCAGCACGGCGACGACGCCGCAGCCGAGGAGCACCTTGGCCCAGGTAGGCATGCCGACCTTGGTGGGCTTGCCGTAGCCCCCGTTATCCCATGAAGCATCAGCCATGACAGGCTCCTATAGAAGGTTGCTGGCCAGCTCCGCCAGCTTGCTGCGCTCGCCCTTCATCAGGGTGACGTGGCCGGAAATGTCCAGGTGCTTGAAGTGGTCGGCCAGGAAACTCAGTCCGTTCGTGCTGGCGTCCACGTAGGGGTTGTCGATCTGGTGGGGGTCGCCCGTGAAGATGACCTTGGTGCCTTCCCCGGCCCGGGTGAGGATGGTCTTCACCTCGTGGGGGGTCAGGTTCTGGGCCTCGTCCACGATGAGGAACTGGCTGGGGATGCTGCGGCCGCGGATGTAGGTGAGGGGCTCCACGCTGAGGTAGCCGGCCTCCTCCAGCTGGGCGGCGGTCATGGTGGTCCGCCGCCGGGCGTCCATGTTGGCCGCCACGATGAACTCCAGGTTGTCGTAGATGGGCTGCATGTAGGGGCGGAGCTTCTCGCCGATGTCTCCGGGCAGGTAGCCCAGGTCCCGGCCCATGGGCATGACGGGCCGGCTCACCAGAAGCTTGTGGTACCGCTCGTCATCCACCACCTGCTGCAGGCCCGCCGCGATGGCCAGGAGGGTCTTGCCCGTGCCGGCCTTGCCAAGCAAGGTAACCACCTGGACCGCATCATCCAGCAGCAGATCCATGGCGAACTGCTGTTCCCGGTTGCGGGGCTTGATGCCCCAGGGGGGGGCTTCCAGGCGCCGGAGCGGGTGGAGCAGGCCGTCGGCCGCCATCAGCCGACCCAGGGCCGTGTGGCTGGGGTTCGTCCGGTCCACCAGGGTCACGAACTGATTGGGCTCCATGTGGAGCTCGGCGTCGGGCTGGAGGCCGCCATCGTAGAGCAGGTCCACCTGGGCCGGATCCACCTCCCAGGTGCGATGGCCCGTGTAGAGCTCGTCCATTTCCACCCGGTCCGTGGTGTAGTCCTCGGCCTGGACCCCGATGGCGTCGGCCTTGATGCGCAGGTTCGTGTCCTTGCTGATGAGGACCACCCGCTCCTTCAGCGTGTGCAGCAGCTCCCGCGCGCAGGCCAGGATCTGATTGTCGGCCTTGTGCTTGTCGGCGGAGAGGATGCCCAGGTCCAGGCTGTGGGCGGCCACGTCCACCTTCAGTGATCCGCCGCCCTCGAGGGGCACACCTCGGCTCAGGCTGCCATTGGCCCGGAGGCGGTCCAGCATCCGGGACACGGTGCGGGCGTTGCGCCCCACTTCGGTCTGGTCCTTCTTGAAGTGGTCCACCTCCTCGATGACCACGATGGGGATGACCACATCGTGTTCCTGGAAGTGCAGGATGGAATTCGGATCGTGCAGGAGGACGTTCGTATCGAGGACGAAGACCTTCTTGCCGGACGGCGGGACCAAGAGACCTCCAGGTTTGGCCGGAGCCTACCACCAAGCAGGCAGGCTTGCACGGCTAGGCTTGGACTCCCCTCGGTGGGAAGATGGCCCCTCCCCTGGAGGCATGTCCGATGAGGTTCGCGCCCATGGTTCTCGCACTCGCCACGGCTCTCTCCGCCCAGACGCCACCGGCCTATCCGCAGACCCGGAAGGACGCGGTGGTGGACGACTATTTCGGCACCAAGGTGCCCGATCCCTACCGCTGGCTGGAGGACGACAACAGCACGGAGACCAAGGCCTGGGTGGAAGCCCAGAACAAGGTCACCTTCGGGTACCTGGAGCAGATCCCGGAACGGAAGGCCATCCTGTCCCGGCTGACGAAACTCTACGATTACGAGAAGTATTCGGCACCCTTCAAGCAGGGGGGCCGCTACTTCTACACCTACAACAAGGGCCTGGAGCCCCAGGCCAAGCTCTACTGGACCCAGGGCCTCAAGGGGGAGCCCAAGGTCCTCCTGGATCCCAACACCCTCTCCAAGGACGGCACGGTGGCCCTTGCGGGCCTCAGCGTCACCCACGATGGAAAGCGCTTCGCCTACGCCCTGGCTGAGGCGGGGTCCGACTGGATCACCTGGCGGGTCCGCGAGGTGGCCAGCGGCAAGGACCTTCCCGACGAGATCCGCTGGTCCAAGGCCAGTGGCGCCAGTTGGCGGAAGGACGGCAGCGGTTTCTACTACAGCCGGTACGATGCCCCCAAGTCCGGCGATGCCCTGAAGGGCATCAACCAGAACCACCAGGTCTTCTTCCACAGGCTCGGCACGCCCCAGTCCGCAGACGTGCTGATCTACAAACGGGCCGATCATCCGGACTGGTACCTGGGCGCCACGGTGACGGACGATGGCCGCTGGCTGGTCATCAGCGCCGGCAAGGGCACCGATCCGAAAACCAGCCTGTTCATCCAGGACCTCTCGAAGCCCGGCGCCAGGGTCGAACCGCTGCTCGATGCCATGGATGCAAGCTATGGGGTCATCGGCAACGACAAGGACACCTTCTTCGTCCTGACGGACAAGGACGCCCCCCGCTACCGGCTCGTGGCGATCCGTCCGGGCCACGCCCAGCTCTCCCAGTGGAAGGATCTCATCCCGCAGGCCAAGGGGCGGGACGTGCTTGATGGCGTCTCCTTCGTCGGCAATCAGTTCGTGGCGAACTGGATGCATGACGCCCACACCCGCATCACCTTCCATGACCTGAAGGGCCGGGAGACCGGCCACCTGGAGCTGCCCACCATCGGCACGGCCGCTGGCTTCGGCGGGGAACGCGGGGACATGGAGACGTTCTACACCTTCACAGGCTTCACCTATCCGACGGCCATCTACCGGTATGACTTCAGGACCCGGACGAGCGAGGTGTACCGCGCACCGAAAGTCGACTTCGATCCGGCGGCCTATGAGACGAAGCAGGTCTTCTACCCGAGCAAGGACGGCACGAAGATCCCCCTGTTCCTCACCTACCGGAAGGGGCTGAAGCTGGACGGCACGAACCCCACGCTGCTCTACGGCTATGGCGGCTTCAATATTCCCCTCACGCCCTCCTTCTCCTCCACCCGGGTGGCCTGGCTGGAGATGGGCGGGGTGTTCGCCGTCGCCAACCTGCGTGGGGGCGGGGAGTACGGCATGGACTGGTACAACGCCGGCCGTCTCAAGAACAAGCAGAATGTCTTCGACGACTTCATCGCCGCGGCCGAATGGCTTATCCAGGAGAAGTACACCAGCACGCCGAAACTGGCCATCCAGGGAGGCAGCAATGGGGGCCTGCTGATCGGCGCCTGCGAGACCCAGCGGCCGGACCTCTTCGGTGCCTGCCTTCCGGCCGTGGGCGTCATGGACATGCTGCGCTTCCACCTGTTCACCCTGGGCTGGGGCTGGAAGAGCGACTACGGCAGCAGCGAGACGAAGGACGGCTTCGAGACCCTCATCAAGTACAGCCCGCTCCAGAACCTCAAGCCGGGCGTGATGTACCCCCCGACTCTCATCACCACCAGCGACCATGACGACCGCGTGGTACCCGCCCACAGCTTCAAGTTCGCCGCAACGATGCAGGCGGACCAGGCTGGTCCGGCGCCCATCCTCATCCGCATCGAGACCCGCGCCGGCCATGGCGCCGGGAAGCCAACGGACAAGATCCTGGCCGAGATCGCCGACGAGTACGCCTTTCTGGTCCGGAACCTCCACATGAAGGTGCATTGAGGAGGTCTCCCTCGGCTTCCTCCCGCACCGGGCATGCGGGTGCGGACGAAAGTCACAAGGTTGAACTTGTTTGTATAAGATTTTTATTTACAATGTTTAATTCCGCTTCAGATCGAGGCCCAGACGGCCGATATGGTTTCTAGTGACTGCCCTGGAGTGGTTTCAGGACAGCTCCCAGGAGACTGATCGATGAAGCTTGTGACCCTTCTGTCCGCCGCTGCCCTGCTGACCGCCCCCCTGACGGCCGGCGACTACGACGCCCTCGGCAAGGCCATCAAGCGCACCTGGCCCCAGTGCGGGACCATCGCCGTGGTCTGCGACGCCTCCGCCAGCAAGGGCGCCGTGGATTCCCTGGCGAGCGCCCTGCCCGGCGTCAAGCTGATGGTCGTCGATGTGAAGGGCCCCCAGGAGGTCGGCAAGGCCGTGAGCACCCTCGGCGCCCGGAAGCCCGACGCGGTGATTCTGCTCGCGGGGGACCACGTGGCCGGTGACGGCAGCAGCGCCGCCTCCTTCCTCATCCAGCGCATGGCCGCCGCCAAGGTGCCTACCGCCGCCACCACCGAGCAGGGCGTCAAGCAGGGCGCCGTCATGGGCGTCGGCCCCGGCACGGGCGGCAGGCTCCTGGCCAACGCCAAGGCCGCTTCTGCCACTGGCGCTGCCATTCCCCAGGGCGCCGTCCAGCTCTAGTCCTTTCGCGGCAATGACGGGCCAGGCCCCAGCCGGGCCTGGCCCGTCGGCCCGTACGGCTACTGGGCCTCGATGGCCTTCAGCAGGGCCGCGTCCTTGGGCAGCTGGCCCACCTCCGCCAGGCGGGGGACCAGCCGCCTCCAGAAGGGCTCGGCGGCGAACACCTTCTTGAAGACCGGGAGGGCCTCGTCACGTTTTCCGCTGGAGGCCAGGGCCACGGCCTGCCAGAAGGGCATCTCCCAGACGCCGGGGGCCAGCTTCGCTGCGGCCTCGTAGGCGGCCTTGGCCTCGGCCCACTTGCCGGCGGTCACGAAGCCATCGCCCTGGTCCATGAGGATGTAGGCCCGACGCAGCTGGATGAGGCGGCCCAGCTCCTTCAGAGGATCGGGGCTGTCCTCCACCCGGAGGTCGAAGAGCCGGTCGTTCCAGGGCTGGCCGGAGGCCTTGCCCTTCACGATGAGGATGGCCGCGCTTTGCTGGCCGCGGATGTCCCCGCCCTGGGCCTGGGCTGCCCGCAGGGCCGCCAGCATCCGGTCCGCCAGGTCGCCCTTGGCCTCGCGGAAGGCCTTGGCCATGGCCGGCCAGACCGTGGCCTTGTCCATGAGGTTGGCCTCCACGGTGAAGCCGTCGCCCACCTCGTCCCCGGCGGCCTGGATGCACTTGGTCCCTGTGTGGGCCGCCGCCCGGCCCTGGGCGTCCACCATGGCCACCTGGCGCACCTCGCGGTCGGGATCCCCGGCCAGCAGGGCCTTCAGGGCCTCGGGTGCCGACTTGCCCGCCCGCATGAGGGCCAGGCCCATGGCGCCGTAGGTTGGATCCGTGAAGCTCTGCGTGGCCACGGCCCCCACGCCGGCCTCGGCCCAGGGCACCGACGAGCCCACCGAGAACCAGTGGCTCTGCACCGCCACGCCGAGCTCGCCCGTGGCCGCGTCCCGGGCCACGATCGAGTAGGTGTGGACGGGGCGACGGGGGGCTTCGCCCGCGCTGATCGAAAGGGCCAGGATGGCAAGCAGGGCTAGGGCGGGGAGGCGCATGGAAGCTCCGGGCTGCATGGCTGACGTGCCCACCATCCTACCCTTCTGATGGACCAGTTGTGGACGTCTAGCCTGGGCCTGCTTCCCGGCCTTCCCACCCTGGCCCGGGCCGGCGGCCTTGCGCAGGACCACGCTGGCTGAGCCCTAGGGGAAGCGGCGCTCCAGCCAGGCCAGGGTGCGGAGCCAGGCGGCCTCCCAGTCCGCGGGGTCCATGATGTGGCCGCCAGGGTAGGTCAGGCTGGTGGCATGGTCCGCGCCGAAGCGGGCATTGAGCAGGGACGCGAACATTCGGATGGGGGCCGGTGGGACGATCTGATCGGCATCGGCGGTGACGGCAAGCAGAGGGACTTGGGCCCAGGCTGCGGGGTCGAGGTGGGGAGATCCTGGCCGGTTATCCCAGACCGGGTCTGCATTGAAAGCGACGACGGCCTGGATCCTCGGTTCGCGCCCCGGGGCGGCGAGAGCCAGGTGTCCACCCATCGATACCCCGGCTGCCGCAATCCTGGAGGCTCCCAGCGAGACGAGGTGGTCCACCAGGGCACGAATCTCGTCGGCCCAGGCCTCGAGGAGGTCGAGGAAGATGCCGCGGGCTTCCGTTCCGGTCGCTGAAGCCATGCGCTCCACCAGGCCATCTGTGCGGAGGCCATGGTGCGGGGCCTCTGGGAGGAGGGTGGCGAAACCCGAGGCTGCAAGCCGCTGGGCCTCTGGCCACTGGCTGCGCATCGTGCCAGTAAGCCCGTGCCCGAGGACGATGCTCGCGCGCGACCGCCGCGGGTCACCCACCAGGAGCGCTGGGATGGGGCCTTGCGGGCCGGGAATCCAGATCGGCGCCGGAGTCGGGGCGGGGATCATCCGAGGTGGCTCCTTGCGAATGCAATCGAAGTCAGATTCCCTGCCCGTTGCGAGGGGCCCTCCTTCAGGGGGCCGTGGCGCCAGCGTACGGAATCTCCAGCACGAACACGCTTCCACGGGGCTGGTTCTCCTCCACCCAGATCCGTCCCCCATGGGCCTCGGCCACCAGCTGGCAGAAGGCGAGGCCAAGGCCCGATCCGGAGCGGGTGTTCGCCCCTCCTTCTTCGAGGCGCACGAATTTCCCGAAGATCTGTTCCCGCAGCGGTTCGGGTATCCCTTCACCCTCGTCCCGCACTTCCAGGCGGACGCCACCTTCGCCACGCCTGGCCTCGATCCGCGTCTGGCTGCCGGACGGTGAGTATTTCAGCGCGTTGTCGACGAGGTTCAGCAGCAGCCTCCGGAGGAATTCCGGGTCTGCTTCGACCTCCAGGCCGGCTGGACAGTCCCAGGCCAGTCCATGGCTCCGGGTCTGGGCCTGGGTTTCCACCTCCTTGACCAGGCGGGGGATCCAGGTGTCCAGTGGGATCCGCGTCTTGCGGACCTCCAGTCCGACCTCCTCGGCGCGCCCGATGTCCAGGATGTCCTGGATCATCCGCCCCATGGCATGGGCCGTCTCGCGGAGCCGGTGAACGTGGAATCCGGGGATCGGGGCGCCATCCTCCCGGTCGTCCAGGAGCTCCAGGCCCACCTGGATGGCGGACAGGGGATTCTTCAGGTCGTGCACGATGAAATGGAAGAGCTGTTCCCGCTGCTTCTGGAGGTCGAGCAGGTTGTCCCGATCGGCTTGGAGTTCCGCCTGGAGCCGCTTGAGGCGCATCAGGCTTCGGATCCGGGTGATCAGCTCCGCCGACAGGACGGGTTTCCGCAGGAAGTCATCCCCCTTGACCCGCAGGGCCTGGGCATGGACTTCCGGGCGTTCATCTCCGGTCAGGAAGATGATGGGCAGCAGTTCCCCGTTGGGCAGCTCCCGGATATGGCGGCAGACCTCCAGCCCATCCATGGCGGGCATCTGGATGTCCAGGAGCACCAGCTCCGGCTTGTAGGTTGAGAGCAGCGCCAGGGCTCCCGGTCCGTCCTCCGCCGTTTCCACCTGGTAGAAGCTTCGCTCGAGCATGGCGCGGACGCTCCGCCGGGCCAGGGGGTCGTCATCGACCACGAGGATCCGGGCCCCGTGATCCGCCCGGCGAATGAATATGGGCTCACCCTCCATTTGCTGACCTCGGATGGAAGTTCGGAATGGACAAGGAACTGCTTGAATCTGGTGTAGTGAAATTGGAAAAACCATACAAGTAAAGTGAAAAGCGCGAGCCTGCAGGATTCACCGCCGAACGGGAGGACCTGGCGAGGGGTGACCTCGGCCGCCTGCTCGATGCCGATGCTGAGGCCGCCGGGCCGGGGCCGTCGTCTTCGCGGAGGTCCTAGGCCTTCACCAGCCCATCCACATACACCCACCGCCCGTCTTCCCGCGCGAAGGTGCTGGTCTCGATGTGGAGCGTGCGGCGGCCACCGGCCTGGAGGCTGGCGTGGAAGGTGACCACGCCTTCGGCATCCTCGGGACCGCCCTTCTGCTTCGCGACGATCTTGAGCCCCACGCACTGGACAGACTTGCAGTAGGTGGCCAGTTCCTCGCGGTTCTCTTCGCTCCGCTTGGCGGCGCAGCGGGTGGCGATCAGGTAGTCCACCTTGCCCAGGGCATAGGCGCTGAAGCGTGAGCGCATGAGCTGCTCGGCGGTGGCGGGGGGCTGGACCCCTTCGATGAAGGGGCCGCAGCAGCGGTCGTAGGTTTTCTTGGAGGTGCAGGGGCAGGGTCGGGACATGGGGTCTCTCAGCGGGTCTCGATGCCGGGGGCGATGGTGACCTGGATCTTCTGCTGCGCCTTCGCGGCGCCCAGGGTGAGGGTGGCCGTGTAGGTGCCCGGGCGCACGAACTTGTCGGCGCCGAGGCCGCCGTACTCGGTGAGCAGGTTCTTGGTGGGTCGCAGGTTCCAGGCGACCCGGCCCAGGCCCGGCGTGCGGGGCAGGGCGAAGGTGGCTACCGGCTGGCCCTCGGCATTGGTGATGGCGAGACTGGGGGTCTCATCGCCCAGGTCGCGGATCCAGTAGGTGAGGATCGCGCCTTCCGGAGGGTTCTCGCCGCGGTAGACGCCCTGGCCGGCGGAGTCCACCCAGCCGGGCAGCAGGTAGGCGCCTTCGGCTGGCCGAGCGGGGAAGAGGTCCAGCGGCTTGGCGGCAACCCCGGCGGTGAGGGCTTCGAGGGGGGAGATATCGTCCAGCACGTAGAGGCTGCGGCCGTGGGTGGCGAGGACCAGGTCGTGTTCCCGAGGCTGGATTTGGATGTCGTCCACTGCCACGGGCGGCAGGCCGCCGAACTTCACCCAGGAGGCGCCGCGGTCCAGGCTGGCGTAGAGGCCTGCCTCCGTTCCGGCGAAGAGCAGGTCCGGGTTCGCGGGATCCTCCCGCACGACCTTCACGGGGACGTCCGGCGGCAGGTTGGCGGCGAGGCTCTGCCAGGTGAGGCCGCCGTCGGCGGTGCGGTAGAGCAGGGGCGCGTAGAGACCCGCGCGGTGACCGTCCACGGCCAGGTAGGCCACCTTGGCGTCATGGGAACCGGGCTCGACCCGGCTGATCCACTGGCCCCGGGCGGGGGTGGGCACGTGGGCCGTGAGATCCGTCCAGCTGGCGCCGTCGTCCTCGGTGATCCACAGCTTGCCGTCGTCGGTGCCGGCCCAGAGGAGACCAGCCTTCACCGGTGATTCGGCCAGGGTGAACACCACGCCGTAGGTTTCGGCGCCGCTGCCGGTCGCAGTGGTCTTCTTCGGATCCTGGGTGGAGAGGTCGGGGCTGGTGAGGGTCCACTTCTCGCCCCGGTCCGTGAGCCGGAAGACGCGGTTGCCGCCCAGGTAGAGCGTGCCCTTGGCGTGCCGGCTGCCGAAGAGCGGCGCATTCCAGTTGAAGCGGAAGGTCGGCTGGCCTTCTGCGGGGTTGGGCTGGAGCAGCTTGAACTCGCCCGTGCGGAGGTTGAAGCGGTGCAGGGCTCCGCCCTGGCTCTCGGCGTAAATCAGGTTGGGGTCCTGGGGATCGAAGACGCAGGAGAAGCCGTCGCCGCCGCCGATGTTGGTCCAGTCGGAATTGCGGATGCCGTCCTTGGATGGTGTGCGGCTGGGGCCTACCCAGTTGAGATTGTCCTGGAGGCCCCCGGCGATGCGGTAGGGCGTGCTGTCGTCGAGGGTGATGCGGTAGAACTCCCCGGCCGGGATATGGTCCAGATGGATCCAGTTCTGGCCTGCCTCGTAGCTCTGGTACACCCCTCCGTCCGTGCCGAGCAGCAGCCGCGAGGTGACCGGCGGCTGGGCGGGTTCACCAGGGGCGGGCGCCTCGGCCTTTGGAGGATCGGCCTTGGGGAAGGCCAGGGCGTGGCAGTCGGCATGGACCTGCTTGAAGAGGTCCTCGCGGAAGCTGTGGCCGCCGTCGTCGGAGACATGGAGCATGTAGCCCGCCACATAGACCCTCTGCGCATTCGCAGGGTCGATGCGGATCTGGCTGAAGTAGAAGGGACGCGGATCCAGGGCGTTCACGCGGGTCCAGCTGTCCCCGCCATCCTCCGAACGGAACACGCCGCCGGCGCGGCTGAGCAGGTCGTCGATGCCTACGGTGCCGCCCTGGTCGCTCTGGATCACGGCCATCACGATCTTGGGGTTGCTGCGGGAGAGGTCCAGTCCGATACGCCCCGTGAGTGTGGGCAGGCCCTTCTCCAGCTTCCGCCAGGTGGCCCCGCCGTCGGTACTCTGGTAGATCCCGCCCACGTCCTGGCCCTCGGACACGGCGGTGCCATAGCTGAAGGACCAGGGCGTGCGCTGCCGGGCGTAGAGGGCGGCGTAGAGCGTGTCGGGCGCTGAGGGATCCTCCACAACGTCACCGCAGCCCACACGGGTGTCCAGGGTGCCGGGGGCCTTCAGGACGGCCTTCCAGGTCTTTCCAGCATCCGTGGTCTTGAAGAGGCCGCGCTCACCGCCGGGTGTCCACAGGTCGCCCATGACGGCCACGTAGGCCGTGGCGGGATCCTTGGGGCTGACCACGATGCGGGCGATGGCTCTGCTCCGGTCGAGGCCCACATGGGACCAGGTGGCCCCGCCGTCCGTGGAGCGGTAGACGCCGTTGCCCCAGCCGGAGCTGTTGCGGTCGTTCGCCTCACCGGTGCCCACCCAGACCACTTTGGGATCGGAGGGGGCCACGGCCAGGGCGCCGATGGAGGCGACGGGCTGCTTGTCGAAGAGGGGCGCGAAGGTGGCGCCGGCGTTGACGGTCTTCCAGACGCCGCCGGTGGCGAGGCCCACATAGAAGGTGTCGGGGTTGGCGGGATCCGCAGCGATGTCGGAGACCCGGCCCCCCATGATGGCGGGGCCGATGCTGCGGGCCTTCAGGGCCGCCAGGCGGGCGGCATCCACGGCCGGCCCCTGGGGCTTCGGCGCGGGCACGGGCGCCTTGGCCTTCTGGCCGGCCACGAGCGAGGCACAGAGCAGCAGAAGGGCGGACAGCAGGCGCGGGATGCGAGCGGGCATGGACACCTCGAGAGGGAAGCCGCCAGCTTACCGCAGGTGATGAGGTATCTACCCTCCGGATCCGGAGGTCAGCCCTTCATGGGGATGTGCAGGCCGATCTGCTCCGCGTGCTCGCGGGCGGTGTCATAGCCGGCGTCGGCGTGGCGGAAGACGCCCATGGCCGGGTCGTTCCAGAGGACGCGGGCAATGCAGCGATCGGCCCGTTCGGTGCCGTCGGCCACGATGACGACGCCGGCATGCTGGCTGTAGCCCATGCCCACGCCGCCCCCATGGTGGATGCTCACCCAGGAGGCGCCCCCTGCCACGCTGGTCATGGCATTGAGGAAGGGCCAGTCGGACACCGCGTCCGAGCCGTCCTTCATGCCCTCGGTCTCGCGGTTGGGGCTGGCCACGGAGCCGCTGTCCAGGTGGTCGCGGCCGATGACGATGGGGGCCTTGACCTTGCCGGTGCGGACCAGCTCGTTGAACTTGAGGCCCGCCAGGTGTCGCTCGCCCGCGCCAATCCAGCAGATGCGGGCCGGCAGTCCCTGGAAGGCGATCTTTTCCTTGGCGGCCTTGAGCCAGCGGATCATGCCCTCGTTCTCGGGGAAGAGTTCCATCATGGCGGCGTCGGTGACAGCGATATCTTCCGGGTCGCCGCTGAGGGCCGCCCAGCGGAAGGGGCCGATGCCCTTGCAGAAGAGGGGCCGGATGAAGGCCGGCACGAAGCCGGGGAAGGCGAAGGCGTTCTCGAGGCCCGCGCGCTGGGCCTGGGCGCGGATGTTGTTGCCGTAGTCGAAGGTCACGGCGCCGCGGCGCTGGAACTCGATCATGGCCTCCACGTGGGTGCGCATGGAGGCGAGGGCCCGCTCGACGTAGACATGGGGCTGGGCCTCGCGCAGGGCCGCGGCCTCCTCGAGGGACAGGCCCGCGGGGATGTAGCCGTTGTACTCGTCGTGGGCGCTGGTCTGGTCGGTGACGAGGTCGGGCTGGAAGCCGCGCCTCAGGATCTCCGGCAGCACCTCGGCCGCGTTGCCCAGCAGGCCGATGCTGCGGGCCTCCTTGGCGTCCACGTACTGGCGCACGAGGGCCAGGGCGGTGTCGAGGTTGTCGGTCCACTCGTCGAGGTAGCGGGTCTGGAGGCGCTTCTCGATGCGGGTGCGGTCGACCTCCACGCAAAGGGCCACCCCGCCGTTCATGGTGACGGACAGGGGCTGGGCGCCGCCCATGCCGCCGAGGCCGGCGGTGAGGGTCCAGGTGCCGGCCAGGGTGCCGTGGAAGTGCTGGCGGGCGGCCTCGGCGAAGGTCTCGTAGGTGCCCTGGACGATGCCCTGGCTGCCGATGTAGATCCAGCTGCCGGCGGTCATCTGGCCGTACATCATCAGGCCC
>Ga0079306_1000489_pt1 | contig 36157 bp, 30 predicted proteins | sample Methanotroph_Enr_FD_79181 | JGI IMG/M metagenome (GOLD analysis project Ga0079306, IMG submission 79181) | Enriched soil microbial communities from Old Woman Creek wetland in Ohio, USA - Methanotroph_Enrichment_5 | ecosystem: Environmental > Terrestrial > Soil > Wetlands | place: USA: Ohio... | reverse complement strand
TTCGGGCAGTTCGTCGCAGCGCCCGCCCGCCCTATATTTTCCGACTTCCTGGGCAAGGTTTTTTCCGGCCGCGGTAAGGAGGTGTGCGAAGTGGCGCTTCTGAACCAAGTGCCCGATCATCAGCACATTGTGCAGATTACAGCCTTGCCCACCGCGTCGGGACAGGAGTGCCGCATTGCCTTGATAGACGTCACCTCTCAGAGGAGGTCCGAAGATTCCTTGCGCAAGATCAAGGAGCGTGAGAACAAGAGCCTGGAGTCACAGCTCCTGCTGAGTGAGGAGCGTTTTGCCCTTTTTATGGAAAACCTCCCTGGCGTAGCATTCATAAAGGACACAGAAGGGCGTTACATATTCTGCAATAAAGGGTGCCAGATTGCCTTTGCCAAGAATGGTATCGACGAGATCCTCCACAGGACGGACACAGATCTCTGGCCTTCTGAAATAGCCTCCAATTACATGGAAAATGACCGAAGGGTGCTTGCCAGCAAGGCACCCCTGCAGATAGTCCAGCCCTATTTCCAGCGTAGTGACGACAAGAAGCTCTGGATGATCGTGAGCAAGTTCCCCATCCTGGGGAAAAATGGCGAGCCGGAACTACTCTGCGGCATAGGGATCGACATAACCGAAAAAAAGGATGCCGAGGATTCCTTGCGTGATAACCAGGAGCAGCTTTCTGCTTTGACCGCCGAGATATCGCTCAACGAAGAACGGGAGCGCCGTCGCATCGCGGGTGAACTGCACGACCAGATCGGGCAGACTCTCGCCTTCGCGAAAATAAAGCTGGATGTACTGCACCACGTTCTTGAAGCCTCCGGGCACGCCCGCGTCATCGGGGAAATACGGAAGGCGATCGAAACTTCCATTCAGGAGGTGCGCTCGTTAACCTTCCAGATAAGTCCGCCGCTTCTGTACGAAATCGGTTTCGAGGCAGCCATTGACTGGCTCTGCGAGTGGGCGCTGAAAAACCATGGGCTGGAGGTGCAGTTCCATGGCGACTGGCAATCGAAGCAGTTGGGCGAAGAAATCCGCGGTACGCTCTTTCAAGCCGTACGCGAGTTGTTGGTAAATACCGCAAAGTATGCTCAAACTAAAAAGGCTGCCATCTCTATAAGAAAAAGCGGCAACAACCTGATGCTGCAGGTCAGCGACGAAGGGATCGGCTTCGACATAAAAAAGGTTACCGTAAGGAAAGAAAACGGGAACGGCTTCGGGCTTTTCAATATCAAGCAGCGTATCGGCTATCTGGGGGGCCAATTCACTATCGAATCGGAACCGGGAAAGGGGACCCTGGCGACGCTTGTGGTCCCCTGCCAGGGCACTGATCACTGACGGCTGGATGGACATGGACCTGGTTGGCCGTCAGCAGCCGATCAGGCAGCACCTCTGAAGGACCCCATCTTGAACCAGGGGTAGCTATTCGGTATGCTGCCTGGCTGCAAGCCAGTTGTCGGGGAGGAGTTTGTGGATCTGCTTGGCGGGGTGGCTCATGATGCGCCGCAGCACATCTTCTAGGTATTCCTGAGGATTGATGCTCAGATTCCGGCAGGTCTGTACCAGAGAAAGGATCGTGGCGCTCGCTTTGCCGCCGTCCTCGCTGCCGACGAACAGCCAGTTTTTTCGGCCGATAGTGAGCGGACGGATGCCTCGTTCCGCCACGTTGTTGTCGAGGCGGGCGTCGGCATTATCCAGATAATTCGGAAGGTAGGGCGCCAGGCCGTGATAGTAGTTGAGCGCCTTGGCGAAGTTGGACCTGGGCAAAAGCCCACCGGCCAGAAGGCGCTCCTTAACCATCGTCGTCAGCTCATCAAGGATCGGTTTCTCTTTTTCCCGGCGAATCACGCAGACGCTCCTCCGGCTTGCGGTTCCAGGCCACGCGCTCCAGCATGAAGAGGTGACGGATCTTGCGCAGGATGCGACGTCGCAGCGCCGGGTCGCCACCTTCCGCCTCCACGAACTTACGGCGCACGTGGGCCATGCAGGGGCACCAGGTGATATCATCTTCGGCTGCCAGCTTCTCGTAGGCCCCGTACTTGTCCGAGTGGAACACCCCCTTGTACCCTTTGAGGGTTGTCAGGGGATTGTCATGGTTTCGGTTGAGGCAAAACTCGAAGAATCGGTAGGGGGGTAACAAGGGGACGGGTATAAGATTATAAGTTTCTTGTAGTAGGGACGAAGCGCCAAGAGGGAATCTTATATTTTTATACCCGTCCCCCTCGGCCGTCCCCCTCGGCTACCCCATAGGGGTTCTCTCTGCAGGCACAGGCTCCTCCTCGGAAATCAATAACGAGGGGTGAGCATACACCTGATGAAATTACCCAGCGACGTGAAATGGGGTATGGAAAGAGGTACTCAGGGGGTGGCCGGAATCAATCGGAATAGGTGGCCGACTTGAATCGGTGGCCGACTTGCGTCGGAATCCGCAGGCCGGGATGCTTGCAAGGGAAATCCACTAGCCAATAACCGTCGCTATGCCACCCGGGTAGAAGCTTAAGCCTCCACCCGAGAGTACATCGAGATCCTCTATAACCGCCAGCGGCATCATTCGCACCTTAGTTACCATTCACCAGCAGCATTTTCACAAAAATTCACGATTGGATCGGCCGCTACTTAAGTCGGAGTGCCCGTTATTGACAGGACACCTCTCAAGTGTATATACGCTTGACACCCCAGCATAGTTGTGGGAATTTAAATTGCTTTTCTGAATAGCTGCTAGCTATAGGAGCGTCCCACGGGAGGAGTTGGTGGGCAGCGCCAATGGCGGGGTTAAAGACTTGCAGCAATGCTTGCTTAAAGAGGAGATCGTTCGGCTGATGGAAAACCTTGTATTCATTATCGACGCGCTTGCCTTAGCTGGTTGATATCATTACCCTTATAGGTGGCTTTGCAGCAAAGCCCGGCTCCCGATATGGGCTCTAGCAGGTGTTCAATTCCTGAAAGTGGTAACAGGACCCCTCCATTTTGCGATTTCTGGGGCCAGAAAATGGTTTTCCAACGACCAGTTAGGGGGTCTGCGCAAAGAAAAATTCCATTCTTGTGTTCGATTTATCGCCCAATCCGCCCTGACCCGGTTTGCTACGCTTTGACCGGCGTGCCCCTGACAAAGGGCTGGCACTCTGCTGAATTTCCTAAGCCCCTAACCCGTGATACACATCTTCTGCGGCTCATATTGAGTGGTGCATTGACTCAGTTGTAACAATTATAGGGAGTGACTAAATGACCATTTACAATATTACGGGTGCCTGTACAGATATCCAATTTATTGATGTAGCCCCAGGTATTGCTAGTTTTAACCACAAAAATGATGAAATTACCGTTGCAGCACTTAATGTAAAACCGCATGAAACCGAAGAGGTGTATCGCGACTGGTGTATACCAATCCATTTGGATCATATCTCTGAAATTAACTATTGGAATGATAACTCTTTTAAAAGTCAGGTAATGAAGCCAGGGATGTTTAATCTTTGCCCACAAGGCGCAATGGAAAAAGTCCGAGCACGAAATGATCACAAGATATTGCTTGTCACGTTTGGACAAACGCTGATTGAAAAAATGACGGAACACAACAATGTTTATCTTAAGCGTTTGCAGCAACATGCCCATTACGGGCTTGTCGATAATTCTGTTCTGTATCTTGCCATGGCTCTTCGGGTTGACTTTGAGGCAGGATCACCGTATGGCCGGTTGCACAGCCAATCACTAGCGCTGACTTTGTTAAACCGCATATTCGCTATCGTAAATGCTTCAGACAGCATGAACGCTGGCCTAGGCAGCCTTTGTAGCAGTAGATTGAAGCGTGTAACGGAATACATCAAAGCGAATTTAAAAAGAAATCTGTCATTAGTCGAAATTTCCAACATTGCCTGCCTCACCCCATTCCACTTCTCCCGGCAATTCAAAAAAACGACGCATATATCCCCCCATCAGTACGTTTTGAAGCTGAAGATTGAGCACGCTGAAAATCTTCTGGTCAACACAGACTGGCCTATTGTCGATATTGCGTTTGAACTAGGTTTCCAAAGCCAGAGCCATTTTACGACTGTTTTTCACAGAATGGTCGGAGTAACCCCCGGAAAATTCAGAAAGAAAGCCGTAGGTTCTCGATAAAATTCCGCAATTTCTAAAGAGAAATCCCCTCCTGCTCACGTTAATATCCTCCTGCCCAATTTTCCTGTTTCTGCCACTCTACCGCAGGTAATTAACATTTTATCCAGAAGCACTCGCCATAATCCCCTGCTGTTAGCACTGAGGGGCAGGCATATTCTGGCGTTATGCCTGCTGAGCGACATGTATGACCGCCGGCACGGGAATACCGAAAGCGACAGCTCTGTCATCCATTGCGAGTAAAGCCGCCCTTCCTCGTCGAGAAAAGGCGGCTTTACTTTGTTGTTTTAGGTCACTTAACGGTCTGAGCGCAGGGCTTGTCCCGGACCCTTTGCAGCACGCCGTATTGCGTTCTGTGTTGAATTACGGCCTTGAAGCTCCATTAAAGGGGTTTGTCACAGTCTTGCCTGTAGCGCCTACCGTAAGGGTTGCCCCCTGAACGCCGAGGTTTCCGGTAAGGTTGCCGTTCACGACATAATCAAGCGAATCATAGAGAAGAGTCTTGGCATATCTGCTGTTGTGGACGTATGCCCCAGAATCCTTGATCAACATGAGGAGGTTGAAGGCCGCCCCGGCCATTTTCTTTCCATTGCCGTCAGGTGCAACGCTGCTCCAGAGAATGGCGTATTTGCTTTTTGCACCGTTAACTACTCCTGAGTAGGCTTTGTCGGCGGTGTTGTCGCTGAAGTAGTGAGGCCCGTCTATCGCGTCGAAAGAGATTCCTCGAGCGTCAAAGGCCGCGATAAGGGCGTCCAATTCAGCTTTGAACTGTTTCTTCTCGGCATCTAGGCTCGCCGCCGTTAGGGCGTAGCCTCCCGTATGGCAGGCGGCACAGACAGCAGAGGCCGAGATCTTACTTATAGTCGCGTCGATCTTTTCGCGACCAGCAACGGTTCCCATGCCAGTGTAGGCAACCGGTTCCATGCCATGGTTCTTCTGATTGGCGGCGTCCACCCACATGTGGCAGACCACGCATGCGCCGTTTTTGGTACCGAAACCAAACGCTGCGTCAGTACCTGGCTTGTTGTGCTCGAAGAAGCCGGGGACATAGTCAGAGTGATTCTTTTCGGGGAATTCGTAGCCGTTCAAGCCATAAAGGACCGCGGCTGAGGTTTTGTAGTGAGGGCTGAACGCCTCAAATTTGACTCCGTCAACACTGGCTGCGCTGACGATCTGTTTGCCGGAAAGAAGACCTATGTGGCAGCCGATGCAAAGGTTGGAGTCGCCCGAAGCCGGCACAGCGGTATCGGCCGTGTACGCTGGATAGGGAAGGGCAACCGCCCCGCCATTCACTTTGTTAAGCGCCCAAGAGTAGTCTCTGTGGCATGCGTCACAGCGAATGACTTCCATGGTTTTGTCATTCGGGTTGGTTTTGAATGGAACAAGAGCTGCCGACTGGTTGGCTATGAACGACTTGAACCCCGTGGTAGTATGGCACTTGAGGCCGCAACCGCCTTTTACGCCATTGCCGAAGTCAAACTGTCTGAAGAGAGCTTTATCCAGTGCAGCGTGGCCGGTTTCCGCCCATTGGGAGTGCTGCGGAGTTACTGCCGCGTGTGGGTCGTGACAGAGGCGGCAGTTGTTTTTACTCGATTCGGTGACATACGAAGCGTAGGCTGCGACATCGCCGTCAAACGGCCCCACCAGGCTGCCCGTGGCATCGATGCCGAAATGTTTCTTTGTCAAGATCTGCACGCCGTTATCATCCACGAGGCTTTCGGTGGTGGTATGGCAGACCCGGCAGCGGTCGGCTTGATCCGGGTTGGCATAGGGAAGCGGACCTACGCCGTTATGCTGCGCCCCCCCTCCATGACAATCTTGGCAGCCGACATTGTTATCGAAGTGCGCTGACTTTGCATAAGACGCATACAGCGGCTGGCCGGTCACGGAACTGACCGACGAGCCGTGGCACTGAGCACAGGCGGTCTCGGACACCCGCGCTACTGTTGCTGGTGATCCGGAACCTTCCTTACTCGACGATCCGCAGCCGTTCAGCAAGGCGGCCAAAGATAACGCAAAGAACAGCATGGTGATACAGGACTTCTCGCTCCGCATAATTCATCCTCCTGAGTTAGGTATTGCTTAAAACGTTCCTGGCCGATGGCACTTCAAACACATCTTCCCGTTTGTTCTATCTTTGAGGTTCCCCGACTTCCAACTCCTTGGATGGGGCCTTGTCTTGCCGCTGGAGTGGCACTTGATGCAGACATCCCCCTCGGGGTGGCAGGTCTGGCATGATTGCAGGTTCCTGCGCGCTTCCGCGGCGTGTTCGCCCAGCGCCGGCGCATAGCTCTGACCGTTGGCGCCCAACATCATGTGCGACTTGATGCGCAGGGACCCTTTGGGGAAACGGCTGTGGCACGAATTGCAGAACGCAACGGCGTCATGGCAGCGATAACATCGCTGTGGATTGTCCAGAGCCTTGATCGGGTGCAGGGTGATGAAATCGCTGCGGTGGCTTTTGGGCAGGTAATCCCGACCGAAGCTGCTTTGCGAAAGGGAATCCGCCGTACCGCCACCTTTGTGGCAATCAAGACACCACTTCTGGTCGTGGCACTGGTCGCAGTTGTTGCCGGCACGACTGGCCAAAACCCGGTGCCCCCGCAGGAAATCAGCATCGTGGTTGGGCGCGACTCCCTCAGACTTATGGCAGGAATTGCATTCCCTGATAGGCATCTCTTTGTATTCGGCGTGGGATGTTTTCTTGTCAGCATACGACTTCTGCTGGAGGCAGATTAGGCCAAAGCCGAGAACCGCTAGGACAAATAATAACTTCTTCATGCGTGCCTCCTTTCTTAAAAGTCGCAGTTTAAGGCTGCTCGTCCTGACCAGTCGTCTTTGTACTGGTGGTTTACGTTGTCCTCAACCCGGAGAGACGCGGACAGCGTTTTGCTGAAGCGATACGTGCCTCCTAGCCAGTATTTGCGAGCGGTCTCCTGACCGGTCGCGCGATCCCGCTGATAAACGTCGTAGTCGATGCCGCCGGCAACCTCCAGAGGCTTGGTCGGTTCAAAGACGACTTCTACCGCGCCCCCGTTCAGCTTGCCGCCGTAACCGTGCTGGTAATCGTAGTTCAGGTTGAGCTGAACCTTCTCCATTGGGCGGATGCGGGCACCCACCTCGTACACATCCGTATCATCGCCTTCACCGTAGATCTGTCGGTTGTAACCCGCGTTTACGCCGAGCATGTCGTTCACCGTGTAGTCCACGCGGAACACCCCTTCCTGGTAGCGATTGACGGCAAAAACCGAATAAATCGAAGAGTTGTCGAAGATGGGATAGCTCTGGTACCACTCACCGGTCAGAACAAGATCGGAACTGGGGTAGTACTTCATACCGACCAAGGCTTCGCTGAAAACTTCGCTCGTCATGTCGAACCGGGCATTGCCGTAGACTTTTACGGAGTCAAACAGGTACTGCTTGAAGGTTGCCCCGAGTTGATCGCGTGCCACGCCTGCCTTATCGAGTTTCATGAAATAGCTCAGTTCGGCATCAGTGTTTTGGTGCCCGGCCAAGCTTGCTGCGACGCCCCAGATGAAGTCATGCCCGCTGGATGCCTCGCCGTCGAGGTTGAATATGACGTTACGACCGCCCATGATTGAGAAGGCAACCGGCCCGACATTCTTCAGGTCGATTTTCCCACCGTCTATAAGGGCGCTGCCGGCTGCGCTGTTGACGAACTGGCGGCCGAGACGAATATCAACCATGCCGGCCAGGTCGTTGTAGTCGCCATACAGGTAGTAGAGCCTTCCGTTCAGCCCCTGGCCATTCGAGACATCCTGATTGGCGCGTCCGTACCCATTGAACGACAACTTGCCGGCTTGATCCAGCTTGGTGACCGAAAGGTTGAGGTATTCGCCGAACTCCGCCTGTTTGTTGCCTGTAAAATAATCGGTAAACCACTGATACTGTGTGGAACTTCTGCCATGCACCTCTGCCGCCCAGGTAACGCTCGAGGAGAGCAGCATCCCCATTCCTGCCAGCAAGCAGGCCCCTCGCTTTAACGACATCAAAAACCTCCTCCCGCAGGTAGTTGTTCTCCAGATGAAGAACAGTTGCATTCCATCCCCATTTCCCCCTTTTGATAGTTGGCCAGCGATGGCTCTTTTGGCATTAAACGTTAGGCGCCAAAAACTGCACCTGCCTCTTTCACCATCGACGGCAGGCAATCGAATGACGCAAATCGGGGAAAGAAGTGCAGCCACCCCGGTGTCAGAAGCCGGGCTCTATGTCTGAAATAGCTTTGAGAGTCTACTACGGAGTACGCGGTGGGGTCTTTTCGGGTATTGCGGAGTTTTATCGAAAAATTGCTGGATGTTTGCGGTACGCGTTCGAGGTGGCTCCAACTATTTTATGAAAAACCGCGATAAAATGGCTTTGGTTTTTAAAGCCAATTTCATGGGCAATATGCACAATGTGCGTATTCCGGTCGATTGCGACCGGCATTCCGATCTGATTGCGACCGCGGTTCCGGCGTGATCGCGACCGGCATTCCGATTCGATTGCGACCGGCATTCCGATTCGATTGCGACCGGCGTTCCGGAGCATTGCGACCGGTTGATTCTGGTAGTCGCGAGGTAACTCCAACGGGTATCGTACCCCCCTCAATTCACGAGGGAGGGAACGATGCCAAAGGAAAGAGTTACCATGCGAAAAGTAAGAGAGATACTCCGTCTTGTCTGGTCATGCGGCCAGAGCAGGACTGCCACAGCGAAGAGCTGTGGCGTCAGTAAGACCGCAGTTACCGATACCGTAAGGCGCGCCTTGATGGCCAAACTGTCTTGGCCACTTCCCTGCTATCTGGACGACACTGCTCTGGGAAGCCTCCTCTATCCACCCCGCAACTGTTCGCCGCCCGTTTCCCGCCCCCGGCCCGACTGGAACGCCCTGCACCATGAGCTGATCACCCACAAGGATCTGACTCTTATGCTGTTGTGGCAGGAGTACAAGGAACGCGATCCCGAAGGGTAACAAGGGGACGGGTATAGATTATAAGTTTCTTGTAGTAGGGACGAAGCGCCAAGAGGGAATCTTATAATTTTATACCCGTCCCCCTCGGCTACCCAGCGCGGGTAATTACTCTTTGTGCAGTCAGCGACAAAACATTATCGCCTGAAGTTAAGGCTGAATTGCTCAGGCATTCCGAAGAGCTATACAGAAAGGCGGAGGAAGTTGAGCCAAACAAACATTATGTTTATGGCTCTTGGGCAACAGCCTACTATTGGCGAGGTCAATACGCCGAGGCATGGTCAATGGTCGCAAGGGAACGTACAAACGGCGGCAAACCTAGTGAAAAGTTTCTTGGTTTGCTTAGAGAAAAGCTGCATGAACCAGCTACGAAATAGACATGCATAACCCGCCACTAGAGCCGGTTCGCTGACGCTCCCGGACCTGGGTCTGGCAGAAGTTGAGCCCGCAGATGAATAGGGAGTTGCCGTTGAAGAAATACAATTTATACAGACACCGCCAATTGAACCTTCTTGAGGCGGTAAAAGCCGGCTTCTCTTGGCCAGGATTCTTCTGCACGTTTTTTTGGCTGATGGTGAAACGTCTTTGGATTCAGTTCTTTGTGTATTTAATAGCCGGCATATCGATGTGCATTTTGGAAGGCGTCATTTACAGCACGGATTCCTATGTGCTTGACAGCTTGTACATTATCTTACTTCTGCCTTTTACTTTTATCCCAGGCATGTACGGTAATCGCTGGCGGGAGCAAAGGCTGAGAAGCAAAGGTTATGTCTACCTTGAGACCGTCGAGGCAAGCTCGCCTAAGACGGCGGTAAAGCAGGTTTTGGTGAATGAGCAAGATTTGGTGCCGGTGTTTGAAACCTTTTCGCTGCAGGATCTGCCTTTTATCAAATCTGCTCTGGAGGCTGAGGATGTGACGTATCACTTCGCAGGAGAATTTTTTCACATGAGCGGCGTACTGCCAACTCCTGCCAGGCTTCTCGTGTCCTCGAACCAGAGGGAACAAGCACTGAGGATTCTCAAGGAACTTCAGCTCATCGAATGAACGGACAGGCTGAGGAACATTTCAAATAGCAATCCGAGGTACGAGGTCTCACGCGCACCTTCCGCCTTGGTTACAAATGTATTTTGCCTTCAGGCCAAATCACTTTTTTGAGCTGAGTATATCCCTGATTTCAGCTAATAGGATTTCTTCCTTTGATGGAGCAGGTGGTATTTCGGGTGCTGCAGCTTCTTTTCTCTTCAGTCTATTTATTCCTTTAACTGCAACAAATATAACAAATGCAATGATTATAAAATCAAAGATCGCAAGCAAGAACTTTCCATAAGAGATGACTACTGCTGGTTTTCCGTCCGCAGCTTCTTTGACTATGATCGACAGTTGAGAAAAATCAACTCCACCCAACAATGCGCCAACTGGAGGCATGACCACGTCGCCCACAAAGGAGGATACTATTTTGCCGAATGCCGCTCCGATAATTATGCCGACCGCCATGTCGACAACATTGCCTTTTACCGCGAATTCCTTGAACTCTTTCAACATGCTCATAGTCTACCTCCAATAAGTAGAGACTCCGTCTGCAACGGGATCAGCAACCCCCACAATGATGAAGGATTTTTCATGTCTGTCAAGTCCCTGATTAGACAAAGAAATCCGCTTTTTCCAGCGCAATCGATCTTCAAAGAGCAAATGCAACTGTTGAAAACATCTACTTTGACAGACGCTCTTCCAGAAAGAAATCTTATTTGGAATATCAGCACGGAGGACGCAATGAGGTTCGGACGCTTGGTGAGAACTTTTCTCTTGTTTGTTTTAGTATTTCAACTGCTTGCCGGCTGCGGCAAAAACTCCGTCGGTGTCTTCGAGTATTCAACCTCCAATTCGGCAAAGAGCCGCAACCTGACGCCTGCTTCTACCTCCGCATCGGAGACGGCTGTAGTTGGTGCGCTCAATGAGCTTGGCGTCGATCTGCTGCACAAAGCTGAGGATCTCGCTGGGAATGCCGTTGTGACTCCCTTTTCGGTCTCGTTCGCCCTCGCCCAGCTGCGAGCCGGCGCGGCGGGAACGACCAGAGCAACTATTGAAGGGGTGATGCATCTGCCGAACTTGGTGACCGACGTCGATGCCGTATTCAACACTCTGGACCTGTCCCTCAGAAGGCATCCGGCGTACTCTTGCTCCTGGGGAAGGGTTATCGACCCGCTGTCGTAAGGCTCGTCTTCGGGGGTACATTCTACATTCAACCTGGCGCCCCCCTAGCCCTTCTAAGTCAAACAAGTACCCAATCACCGTTCATTCTCTGTCCTCAGCCCCGTAGCGAGTCTCTGATCCGAGATAGATCCCTCCATACTTCGGGATGTCATTCTTCTATTAGCCTTTCAGCATTTTTAATTTACATGGCATAAATATTAACATATATTCCCTCCCGGCTAGGGCCCCCCCCATGCGATGCCAGAGCTACGCTTTCAACTTTGCGACATGTGCCACTCGAAAACCTCCAAAGCATGTAAGCGCGGTACCCCCGCAAACCCAAAAGTGTTTGACCTGTTTATCTGCCATTTCCAAACTGATTTCTTGTCCCGAGGGCACCAATGAAAAAGTTGTTTCGTTTGCTGTTTGTATTTCTGCTCGTTTCACTTTTTGGCTGTGGCGGCGGTTCCGGCTCGTCTACGCCAACGCCAACACCAGCTGAGCTGAAAATAACAAGTGTCACTCCAGTAGACGGAGTTGCTGAGGTGACCAGAACTGGCGACATAACAATTTCCTTTGACGCAAATCTTGACGCAACTACTGCCACCTCCGACACCATTACGGTAAAGGACGATCAAGGTTTCGCCGCCGAAACGGACACTGTTGTGGTGAACGGCAATACGATCACCGTCAAGCTGAAGCACAAGTTTTCCGCCGTTAGAAGATATACGGTCAAAGTCGCTTCCAGCATAAAAAGCGTCTATGGCGGCACCCTGTCCGGGGCATATACCTTCGCCTTCACCACCAAAGCCAGTCAGTGGGATAGCACCGAAAACTTCACCGCCAACTCGAACAGCGCCGTGACAGCCATGAATAGCCATGGTAACGCCATCATCGCGTGGTGGCGGTACAACAGCACTAATGGTCACTATGAAATTGTCATGAGCCAAACGACCAATGGCGTCTGGACCGAGCCTTGGGTGGTGAGCGGCAACGCTGCCAACGTCTACGCTCCCAAGGTTGCCATGGATAATAATGGCAACGCGGTTCTGGTCTGGGAGGATTGGGCAACCGGTAGAGGCGTAGTGATGATGGAATACCGGAACGGTCTCTGGAGCCCGCCCCAGGTTATCACCGTTGCCGGGGCGCCATTTACCTGGGAATTTGCCCCGTCAGTTTCCATGAACGATAGCGGCAGGATCGCACTTGCCTGGTCTCAGGATGATATCTATGAAAAGCAGTACGTCGCAGGCGCCTGGAGCGACCCGGTTAAGGTCTCGACTGGCGGTTACTGCAATAATCCTCAGGTGAGGCTTGACTCGAACGGGAACCAGGTAATCGCTTGGGCTTACAACGACCACAATGCCACTCACGCCAAGTTGTTCAGCAGACAATGCATTAACGGCAATTGGAGCGCTCCGGAAATCGTCAGCATAGTAGGCACGGATCCGGACGCGTATTTCGATCTCTCCTTTGACAACGACAACGCCGCGATCATCGTATGGGGACAGGCGGACGGCTCCCAACGTCATGCCTACCGGAACGAGTACCGCAACGGCGCCTGGGGCGCTGCGACGCTCTTAGGCGCGGGCGGAGCGGAAACCGATCGTCCGACCGTCGCCATGGATAGCCGCGGCAATGCCGTCGTGGCATGGCAACAAAGGGTCAACAACCTGTGGCAGGTAGTGATCGCCGAGTGGCGAACCGGCGGGTGGGGAGCGCCCCGCCAGGTGAGTTCTGCCGCGACCTCGGCCAACGTCCCCTTGGTCAAGATGGACCATAGCGGCAACGCAACCCTGCTTTGGAACCAAGCCAGCGGGTCGGATTGGCAGGTCTATACCATGCAGTACCTCAACGGTGCCTGGACCGATAAAAAGCTGCAGGCGGTGAGTAACAACCAGCTGAACTATGTGAGTTACAATGTAGCCATGGATGGAACCGGTGATACCGCCATAGTCTGGAGCCAGTCCGACGGTGCAGATTGGCAACTCTACCGGAGTTTTTTCCACAGTGACGACACGGTCTTTATCGGCAGTGGCGCCACGGGAGGGAGCGGCGGTTATTCCGGAGGCTTTAACGGCGGTAGTAGCGGCACAACCGGGGGGACCATCGATGTCAGCAACTGGTACTGGCTCAACCCGAGCACCAGCGGGAACAACTTGGGCAACGTCGCGTACGGTGCGGGCAAATTTGTCGCAGTGGGTAACGCAGGCGTTGTCGCCACGTCCGTTAGCGGCAGCGGCTGGAGCATTCAGAATTCTGGCACCTCTACCAACCTGACACGTGTGGTTTACGGCGGTGGCCGGTTCGTTGCCGTAGGCGACTCCGGCCTCATTTTAGTGTCCAGCGATGGTGCAACCTGGCAGCCCGCCGACTCGGGAACCATGGCTAACCTGAGGGGAGCGATCTATGACGGGTCCCAGTTCGTCGTGGTCGGTTACTTCGGCACCATCCTCACCTCCCCCGACGGTGCCGTCTGGACCGGCCGGGCCTCCGGTACGGCCACGCACCTGCGCGATATCACCTTCGGCAGCAACCAGTATGTCATTTCCGGAAATTCAGGGCTCATCCTGACGTCGGCCGACAGCATTGCGTGGACCAGCAGGTCCTCGGGAACGACCATCAACTTGAATGGCGTCACCGCCGGTGGCGGACGCTTTGTTGCCGTAGGAAATGCCGGCACGGTGCAGACGTCCCTCGATGGCGTCTCCTGGGCAACACAATCCGCAGCCTGGGTGCCCGCGGTCGGCATGAGCTACAAGCCGAATTTTGTCGCGGTGACCTACGACGGCACCAACTTTATCGCCGTCGGTCAAAGTGGCGCGATCCAGACCTCTCCCGACGGCGTCACCTGGACTAACAAACACTCCGGCAACAGGCAAAACCTAAACGGCGTGAACTACCTGAACGGCGAATCAGTGGTGGCCGGGGACATTGGCACGGTACTGCTCTCTTCCGACGCTACGAACTGGACATCGACCTCCGGCACCACGAACAAGTTGTCCGGCGTGATGTTCACCGGCAGCGAATTCGTGGCAGTCGGCTGGTCCGGCGGGAGTGGCGTGGTAATGACCTCGCCAGATGGTGTGACCTGGACCGACCGCACCACAGGTTCGGGGAGCCCCCTAACCGACGTCGCCTATGGCAATGGGACGTATCTCGGGGTAACCTGGGCTTCCACCCTGACATCCAACGACGCCGTGGCGTGGACCTGGACGGGGCAGCCGTCAACGGCTTCCGCAAGTGGCGTGACCTTTGGAGCAGGCCAGTTCGTTTTGGTCGGTAGGTCAGGAGCCATCCTTACCTCGCTCGACGGCGTTTCCTGGACACTCTGTGCCTCGGGCACAACACAGGATTTGGTTCGTGTGACCTATGGGGGTGGCCGGTTTGTCGCGGTGGGTGCCACCGGGACCATTTTGACGTCACCAGACGGTGTGGTCTGGACGACCAGAGGTTCCGGCACGACCTACTCACTGTACGGCGTGACCTATGGTGGCGGCCAGTATGTCGTCGTCGGTGAAGCCGGCATCGCGCTTACCTCGAGCGACGGTATCTCCTGGACAAGACGCGCCTCCGGCACGACCGGCAAGTTGTCCGCAGCATCCTATGGAGGCGGTCTGTTCGTGGTGATCGGAGATTCCGGTCTTCTGTTGACCTCCTCCGATGGCATTACCTGGACACGGAGAACCTCCTACACCACTAACAACTTAAACGGCATTTCTTGTGACGGGAATGGCCATTTCGTGATTGTGGGGGATTTGGGCACCATCCTCGGGAATTTTTAGATCCCAGGGGGCGGCCGTCCCTCCACCTGGGGGCAATAGCTCGCACATCCATTTACCACATAGAAGCACCTAACACGCGGGTAGATCATGACCGGGCATAAAGCCTTCCCGGCGTACCGTGGAGCCGTTCGCCCAACAAGAACCAGAGCGGGCATGCGACTTTGGACTTGTGCTTCGACCCCGCTGACATCCCAGCTCCCGGGATAACAGAGTCGGAACTCCTCGAAGGAACGAATAATGAAATCGGTACTCGTTATGGTTACCATGCTGGCATTCATTGCTCAGACGGCTTTTGCAGCGGTGGTAACAGGTGGAGCTTCGGACTTGCCTCTTTCAGAAGTTATTGCCGGTAAATGGGCTGAGAAGACTGAATTTTTCGCCTTGAGTTTGTCTGGTGTCACCGAATATTTTGCGGATGGCACTGCCAGGATGGACGCTACGGGTTCTGTGCCCGGCAAGGAATTCAAAATGGTAGTGAAAGGTTTCTGGAAGATCGTCGGCAGGCGCTTAACCGTGACCGCGACACAATCAAACCACCCACGTCTGTTTCCACCGGGAACTGAGACGAACGATGAGATAATCTTTATTTCGCCCATTCAAATGACCTTGCTGGATGAGGATGGAGAACGTCAGGTCTGTAAACGTGTAAAGCAGTAAGGGATAACTATTTTGTTAGGTATACCAGGAACATCTTGAGAGTACGGTAAGTTCAAATATCCCTTAGTGGCCGGCGCGTCACGACTCACCCCGCCACCTTCTCGGCATTGGAAATACGCCAACCGCACGTGTTACAATGGATTAGGCTACGCCATGCAAGAGGAGGCCGCGCATGAAAATACTGGTCGCTGAAGACGATCCGACCATGCGACACCTGATGGGGAAGATCATGGTTCGCGAGGACATCAGCTGCTCCGTGGTAGGTGACGGGGTGAGCGCCCTGGACGCATGGGAGAAAGAACGCCACGATTGCATCCTCATGGATGTGCAGATGCCACGCATGGATGGGCTGAGTGCCACGCAGCTTATCAGACAAAAGGAACGGGAACTGGGGGGCCATACCATTATCATCGCCGTTACGGCTTTCGCCACGGACGCGGACCGGCAGCAATGCCTCGATTCGGGCATGGATGACTACATCTCCAAACCCATCGATGTAAACGTGTTGCTCGCCATGATACGCAAACATTCGGTACACCATTGAAGGCGGACCTTGCCCGCCCATCGTAGCGGCTGCCTTTGCAAGGGGCATCCCGCGGCTGCTCGGTGGCTGGAGTGCAGGATATGCGCGATCAAGTACCCAATCAGATCCTGAAGGAGCAGGTGAAGCAGCTCTACGAGCTGGCCCCGCTGGGGTTCGTCGCCACTTTGGTGAACTCGATCATCGTCTTTGTGGTGATGAAGCAGGTGGCCCCGACAGGAGACCTCGTCCTGTGGCTTGGCTGCCTCCTGACCGTCACGGTCCTTAGGGTCGCCCTGATAGCCAGGTTCAGACGTGCCGATCTCGACACCGAAGGTGCCGCAGCGACGTGGGCGAACCGTTTTCTCGCGTGCCTGGCCTTGGTCGGGTTCGCGTGGGGCAGCATCGCGTTGTTCCCCTTCGACTTTTCACTCGCCCACCATGTGTTTATCGCCTTCGTGCTGGGTGGCATGGCCGCCGGCGCCTCATCCACCTTTTCACAGGTGAAACGGGGATTCGTCGCCTTCAGCGTTCCGGCACTCGCACCGCTCACCCTGCATTTTTTGCTGTTCGACGACCCGTTTCATCTAGCCATGGCGTTGATGACCCTGCTGTTCTTTTTTCTGCTCTGGCGGATCTCCCAGCACAACTACAAGATAAACCTGACCTCGCTCGTTCTCAGGTTCGAGAACGAGGGGATGATCCGAGACCTGAAACAGGCCAAGCATAAGCTGCGCGAAGAGATTGCCGCCAAAAACGAGGCCGAGGCGGAACTCAGAAAATATCAGGAACATCTCGAGAGGACGGTAAAGGAAAGGACAGCCGACTTAAGCGCCACGAACCAGCAGCTCAAAAACGAAATCGAGGAGCGCAAACGGGTCGAATCGGCTCTGCGTGAAAGCAGGGAGAGGCTCACAACCGCCAAGGACGCCGCAGAGGCCGGAAACCTTGCCAAGAGCGAATTTCTGGCGAACATGAGCCATGAGATGCGTACCCCGCTTGCGGGGGTCTTGGGTATGATCCGGTTCGTTTTGGACATGGATGTCAGCGACGAGGAGCGGCAGCTTCTGGACATGGCGCGGCGTTCGGCCGAGTCCCTGCTGCGGATCATAGGGGACGTGCTCGACTTTGCCCGCCTCGAATCGGGCGAGATGAAATTCGAAATGCACCCCTTCTCGGTGCGCGAGACGGTGAGGACGGCAGTCGAAGTGGTATCGCTCCAGGCCCTCGGCAAGGGACTTCATCTGGAGTGGCAGGTGGCAGACTCGGTTCAGGAGGTAGTCGCGGACGAGGGAAGACTACGGCAGGTGCTCATCAACCTTTTGGGTAACGCGGTGAAGTTCACGGAGAAAGGCCGCATCGACGTAGAGGTCAGCAGCTCGTCGGAGTTGGGAACGGACGGTTCCGCCTGCGTCCTTTTCAGCGTGCGCGATACCGGCGTGGGTATTTCACCCGACCAGCTGGAGCGGATCTTCGGCAAATTCACCCAGGTCGACTCGTCACTCACCAGAAAGCACGGCGGGACAGGTCTGGGGCTCGCCCTTTCACGTCAGATAGTGGAGAAAGCAGGCGGCAGGATCTGGGCGGAGAGCGCGCTCGGCATCGGCAGCACCTTCCACTTCACCCTGCCGGCCGATCCCCGCAACTCCACATGCGGCGAAAGCTAGCTCCCTCTGCCGGTTTCAGGTGCGTAGCCCGGATGCATCTTTTTCAGGAGCTGCCTGGCTCGCTGCGATCCTTGCGCCGCCGCCTTGCTAAACCAAGCCGCTGCCTCTTCCCGGTCTTTTCTCACGCCTTGCCCCTGGAGATACATCGCCCCCAGATACATCTGCGCCTCGACACTCCCCTGCGTCGCCGCCAGACGGAACCAGTGCGCCGCACAGCTCTGGTCCTTAGGCACCCCCTCGCCACGAAAATACATCTCCCCAAGATACACCTGTGCCTTGGAACTTCCCAGTTGCGCCGCGCGGCTGAACCAGCGCAGGGTTTCCCCCAGGTCCTTGGTTACGCCATCCCCCTGTGCGCACATCAACCCCAGGTTCAGCTGTGCTTTGACGTTGTCCTGCTCGGCAGCCAGTCGGAACCAGCGGGAAGCCTCCCGATGATCCTTCGCCCCACCCTCCCCGTTCAGATAGAGAAGCCCCAGGTTGTACTGAGCGCCGGCGTGTCCCGCGTCGGCCGCGCGGCGAAACCAGATGGCCGCCTGCGCCGGATCGGGTGCGACACCTTCACCTTTGTAGTACATCACTCCGGTGGCAAAATCGCCCTCGGGATTGCCCGCTGCCTGGTATTCCCGAAGCGAATCGGCGTAGTTTCCCTGGCGGTAGGCACTGAGAGCCGATTGCCGACTGCAGCCGGCAAAAAGAAAGGCGACGACACAGAAGGCCAGCAACACAGCGGTGCGAGGGGCAGACCTCAGCGGGTAGTTTTGGCGATCCCATTGGCTCATGGTCGCATTCTATCCGGGTCGCCCCTTCAGTGCCAGGAAGTTTATCTTCATAAACGGTTACTGCAGATGCGCTCTCGCCGCAGGCTTTCTCGCGAGTCGCCAGGGGCTGTCCCCCCATCCGGACCTCGCCCCGAGGCTGCGCCACAGTGGCAGACAAAGGGGCAGGCACCGCATTGAAACGGCGCCTGCCCCTTTTGGTGTCGTCGGTACTACTGCACATCGATCATGCAGCACGGGCCGCGGTTTAATGCAGTTTGATCTTGGTCACCATCAGGACCCCGTTGCTCATGGTCCCTTCCACTTCGATCCGCACGTTGTTGGCGATGCCGGTAAGGGACAGGGTTCCCGTATTGACCGCCTTGTCGTTCACGGTGAAGGTGTTGCTGCCGGCGCTGAACCCTTTGACATAGCCTTCAATCGACATGCCCTCTCCCTCGGAGCTGCTCGGGTTCTCGGTGTCGCTTTCCACCTTGGCTGCCTTGAAGGTCGGGCTGGCACCCAGGGTGTAGTTGGTGCCGCTGCCGCTCACCTCGACAAAAATGCCGTTCGCGATGCCGCCGGCCGGCAGGTCGCTCAGCGAGGCAACGCTGTAGTCCACCGTCAGGGCACCGATGGCAAAGGTCTTGGCGGTGGTATCGAGGCCGGAGATGGTCCCCTTCAGTTCGATGCTGCTGCCGGCCAGGGCACCGCTTTTCAGCTCGATGTAGCTTGCCTGGATGATGCCACTGGAGTCGGGCAGCCCGCTCACTTCTATGAGCGACCCGGCGGTCAGCTGGGAGAGGGCGGTAAAGTTGCTGAATACGGTCTTGCCGGCGGCAACGGTGGCAGCGGTAGTGTTGACGGCAATGGTCTGCCCAAAGGCCTGGAACTGGGTGGCGCCGACAGCAGGAGTTACATCGACCGGACCTTCCAGGTTGTCCTTGTATTCGACGGTTGTAGCGGTGCCGTGCAGGTCGTCGCTTTTCGACCCCTTGACGGTCACCACCCGGCCGACTTTCAGGTCGGATTCGTGCCCGGTGCTTTTATCCACGGTGACGCTGCTGCCGGTCACGTTGAACTCGACCCCGTTGACGAAGATGCTGCCAAGGGCGGTGATCACCCCCTTATTGGTGCCGGTTGCCCCGGACACGGTACTTCCACCACTACTGCTACCGCCGCAGCCGGCAATGGCGAAGGCAAAAAGCATGACGAGTAGCGCGATTATCGGATTTTTCGTTTTCATGTCTTGATCCTCCCATAGACAATTACTGCTTCCAAGATGCTGCCGAACACACCCTTTGTGCGTTCCCGCACCCGCGATGCCACTACACGAAACTGCCAGAGACTGCTTCGGGATATTTGGTCGTATGGTAGAGGCCCGGCAGCTTTTTTGCCCGCCCTGGCCGTTGTTGAAAAGACTGTCCGCCCAATAAGAGACAATTAAGGTCTTGTTTGGTGTAAATTATTGCATGGCATGCTAACTCGTCAAGTTATCACAAGAAAGTGTCAGGATTTTTATAGGGGATCATACTATGAGGGTATTTCGGGTGGGGTAGAGAGAGGACATCGGTAGCCGCATTGAGCTTGAAGCACCTCCTCCAACCAGAACCAGTGGCTGGCAATGCGTATCGACAGCCAGGCGGCGTGACACACTTCACGTGTCCAGCACTTCCCTGACTTTGGCGGCCAAGTCTCTCATAGGAAAGGGTTTCTGTATGAAGTGTATCCCCGCCTCCAGAATGCCGTGATGGGCGACTATGTCGGCGGCGTACCCCGACATGAAGAGGTGTTTGAGATGCGGGCACGGCGCAAGCAGTGCCTTGGCCAGATCGCGGCCGTTCATTTCGGGCATCACCACGTCGGTCATCAGCAGATCGATTCCCCCGGCATGTTCGGCCGCAAGGGCGATCGCTTCGCTTGGCCTGCCGGCGGCCAGCACCGTGTACCCCAGGCTTTCGAGCATGGTGCGGGTCATCTCCAGCAGCAGCGGTTCGTCCTCTACCAGCAGCACCGTTTCCGAGCCGCCCTGTGCCGATTCCGTCCGGGTTTCCGCCGCATCGCCGGTCTCGTCGCCCAGATAGCGAGGGAGGTAGACGTTGAAGGTCGTGCCTCCCCCCTTTTCGCTGTACACGTTGATGACCCCGTGGTTCTGCTGCACGATACCGTACACCGTGGCCAGCCCGAGCCCTGTCCCCTTGCCCGATTCCTTGGTGGTGAAAAACGGCTCGAAGATCTTCGCCTGCGTCTCCTTGTCCATGCCGCGACCGTTGTCGCTCACCGCCAGCAGCACGTAATCTCCCGGCACAAAGCCGACGTATGCCGCGCAGTAGGCCTGATCGGCCTTCACGTTTCCGGTTCTGATGCTGACCTTGCCGACACCGGCGATGGCGTCGCGGGCGTTGGCGGTCAGGTTCATCAGGATCTGGTCGATCTGGGAGGGGTCGATCCTGGCCTGCCAGAGATCGGGGCAAGGAGTCCAGGAAAGCTCGATGTCCTCGCCGACCAGCCGCCGCAACATCATGAGCATGCTGTCGACGGTACTGTTCAGATCGAGCACCTTGGGGGTGATCGGCTGCTTGCGGGCGAAGGCGAGCAGCTGCCGGGTGAGGACCGCCGAGCGCTCCGCCGCCTGTCGGATCCCCTCGAGGTTCGTGTAGAGCGGATGCGCCGGGCCCAGGTTTGCCAGCGCGAGTTCCGCATTGCCGAGGATCACGAACAGCATGTTGTTGAAGTCGTGGGCCACGCCACCGGCCAGCCGGCCGACCGACTCCATTTTCATTGCCTGTACCAGCTGTTCTTCAAGTTTCTGGTTCTCCGCTTCCGCGCGCTTTCTTTCGGTGATGTCGCGGGCCACTGCCACACCGTACAGCTCCTTGTTGAAGTTGACCAGGTGCAGGGTGATCTCGACCGGAAACTCCTCGCCCGAAGCGCGGACAAGCTGCGTACTGACGAGGTCACCGTCCTCTCCGCCTCCCTGCGCACCGGCGACAAGGGAACTCACCCGATCCAGCACCTGCGCCGGGAGGAGATCTGCCAGCGGCCGGCCGAGGAGTTCCTCCCTGGGCCAGCCCAGTTGGAGGCACGCCGATTCGTTGACGTCGATGAGCGTGAGCGCCGTTGCCTGGATCAGGAAGATGCAGTCGTTACTCTGATCGAGCAGGGCCCTGAACCGCTCCAGTTCGTCGAGCTTTTGCTGCAGTTCCGGGTAGTAGGTTTTGCGCAACGAGCGCTCGCCAAGCCCGATGATCTTTTCCCGCTGGGCGCGCCACTCGTCCTGCCCGTCAGATGACTTTTCCATAGATTGCCTCAAGATCCTCCCGGCGCGGCTGACGCGGGTTGGTGAAGATGCAGGCATCGTTCATCGCCTGCTCGGCAAGCTGCGGGATCTCCCCCCGGCCGACCCCGAGCTCGCCCAGCGTGCGGACAATGCCGGCGGCACGCGCCAACCGCGTGAGTTCGGCCTCGAGCGCACGGCACGCCGCGGCCGGGGCAGCGGCGTCGACCTCGAGCCCCAGGGCCGTTGCGATCGCAAGGTAGCGCTCCGGAGCTGCTGCAAAGTTATAGGCGACCACCTGGGGGAGCAGGATGGCGTTGCACTCGCCGTGGGGCGAGTCCAAAAGCCCCCCGACGCTGTGTGCCATGGCGTGCACCGCGCCCAAGCTGGCGTTGGAAAACGCCAGCCCCGCCTCGAGGCTCGCCAGCATCATAGCGCCGCGCAGCGCCATCTCCTTGGGCCTTTCGATGGTAGGCAGCAGGTACGCCGCCACCAGGCGTATCGCCTGGAGCGCGTGCAGGTCCGTGATCGGCGCATGGGCCGTAGAGGCAAAGGCCTCGATGGCATGGCAGAGCGCATCCATACCGGTGTAGGCGGTGAGCTCCGCGTCCATCGTCACGGTTGTCACCGGGTCGATCAGTGCCACGTCGGGAACCAGCATCTTGCTTATGATGGCGAACTTCACCCTTCTCTGCCGGTCCGAGATGATGGCGAACTGGGAGACGTCGGCGGAAGAGCCTGCGGTGGTGGGAATGCAGATCAGGGGCGGGCCCGGGAGATCCACCTTGTCCACCCCCTCGAACTCGAGGACGCTTTTACGGCTGGAACAGGCGATGCCGATCCCCTTGGCACAGTCTATCGGGCTTCCCCCGCCGACCGCGACGATGGCGTTGCACCCCTCCCGCCGGTAGAGCTCGGCGCCGGCCTCGACCTCAGTGATTTTCGGATTGCAGGTCACCGCGGCATAGACGACACATTCCAAGGCTTCGTCCCTAAGCGAAGCGATGACCTCGTCCGCCCACCCGGCCTTAACGACGCCCGGGTCCGTGACGACCAAAAGCTTGCGGGCGCCGAAGTTCTTCGCGTAGCGGCCGGCAAGCTTGCGGGCGTCGATGCCGAAAACGAACTCCGGTGCAACGAATTTTCGCAGTTCGAACTCCTCCAAGTCCATCATGGTGGCGTCCTCCTTCTTCATCGCGTCGAGCGGCTCGCTGCACGGGAATAACCGGGACTTCGGCGATCTTAGCCGGGGTCTTGCAGAATCAAGTGGTTGCGGACTGTATCAGTATATCGCAGGAAAACGTCAAGTCACAGGTTGCGCCATTTACGCTTTCACTCCGCCGTGTGGGTTTCGGGATTGAGGCTACTGGCAAGGTGCTTCAGGTCCCTCTCCCTGTACTCACAGGCGTTGTCGACAACCACCACCACCTTAAACCAGAATCACCGCTTGGAGACGTCACTTCAGTCTCACTGGCTCAGAAACATGGAAATAGAGCAGACAGAATAGATTTTACCCTTAAGCCACGCCACAGATTCGCCGATACGTAACATACGATGAACCAACCGGCCCGCGAAAGGAGAGCACACCGATGGCTGAGACTAACGAGGAAACCACGCAGTACCTTACATTCAAACTGGAAGACGAGCTGTTCGGCCTGGACATCGGGAAGGTTCGGGAGGTACTTGATTTCCCCGCCATCACCAAGATCCCCCAGACACCGGACTATATGCGCGGCGTGATCAACCTGCGCGGCAGCGTCGTCCCGGTCGTCGACCTGCGCTGCAAGTTCGGCATGGACCAGGTCGAAAACACCGTGAACACCTGCATCATCATCGTGGAAGTCCAGTTGGAGTCGGAGACGATGATCGTCGGGGCAATGGCAGATGCGGTGCAGGAGGTGCTCGACCTGGAGCAGAACCAGATCGAACCGCCGCCGCGCATCGGGACCAGGCTGAACACCGACTTCATCAAAGGGATGGGGAAACACGCCGATCAGTTCATCATCATCTTGGACATCGACGAGGTGTTGTCCGCCGCTGACATGGAGATGATGCAGGAGATCGAAGGGAGCCAGGCGGCAAACGGATAAGCTCGACCAGGCGATCCAGCAAAGCGCGCCTCGCGTTCCAGGATATGCAAGCCCGTGCAACTGAAGAGTTGCGCGGGCTTTTGTTGTTCCGGGACAAAAAGAGCGGCGGCACATGCTCACGGACGAGGGAAAAAAGGTAAAATTATCCCTGGCCACCTTGGATGCCAACGCCAGTTGCCAACCGTCTTTATCAAGGAAGAACGCTGGCACGAACTCGATGGCGTACACCGCAAGGCCCGGCCGGCGTGATGTACCGTCACCCGATACAAGCCACATGGGGAGGTAACCCGATGAAACCGTTTTTTGCGAGCTACACTTCAGAGGCCTACGCCTCGATGCGCATCGTCACCGGATTCCTGTTTCTTTGTCATGGCAGCCAGAAACTCTTCAACATCCCGGTCGGGATGCCTGCAGGAGCGCCGCCGTTCATCGTCTACGGCGCCGGTTCGATCGAGCTGGTGACAGGAGCCCTGGTGCTGATCGGGCTGTTCACCCACTGGGCGGCCTTTTTGGCCAGCGGCGAAATGGCCGTTGCCTACTGGATGGTGCACGGGCCCAAGGCGCTCTTCCCGATCCAGAACAACGGGGAACTCGCCGTCCTTTACTGCTTCGCCTTCCTCTATATCTGCACCCGGGGCGGCGGGATCTGGAGTATCGATGCCGCCGGGACCAAAGACCCCGCTGGCAGCATACGGTGAAGCGCTAACCGTAGGACGCGGATGACGCGGATTCAACGGGTCTACACGGATTAAGCCAAGAAAGTCTTGGGTTCTATAGCGTGAAACCCGCTCGATCGGCGTCACCCGCGATAACGGGGCCAACATCAAAAATACCCTACCCCCCGACGCGCGCAGCTGTGGTAACGTGGTCATGAAGGAACAAGGAGGTACGCGATGACAACGTTATTAGCGGTGTACACCATCATAGGAGCCATCCTCACCATATGGCTGATCGCCGTTCCTGCCAGCGTCGTGGCAGGTACCATCAAGGCGTTTCGCCGGGGAGGCCTCGACTGGAAGGGCTGGGGAAAACACGTATAGCACGTTCGATTCCCGGCAAAACAACGAGCCGAGCGTCTGCCGTTTTCAGGTACAACCGGCAAACGGCACGGACGCTCATAAAATAGGAAAAGCCCCCGGCAGGTTCGCCGGGGGCTTTTCTTTTGCGTCTTGAAGCGAGGCGCTCACCCGCGCCGTCGCGCATGGCGAACTGCGGGAGGAGCGATGCTAGACGACCCGCTTGGCGCCGAGGTAGCGTGACCGGTAGTAGTCGCTGTTCAGGTCCGAGACCGTGACCTCACCCTTGCCCGACGAGGCGTGAATCATCTTGCCGTCCCCCAGGTAGATTCCGACATGGGACGGATAGGACGCGTAGGTATGGAAGAAAACCAGGTCCCCCTTGCGCAGGTCGCCCGGGGCCACTTCGTTCCCCACCATGCTCTGCTCCCGCGCCGTGCGGGGCAGTTCCACCTGGTGCTCGCGGAATACCTGCTGGACGAAGCTGGAACAATCTATCCCGTGGGCGCTCTGGCCACCGAAGCGGTAAGGGATGCCAAGGTAGTGGCTCGCGGTCGTCTCGATGGCGCCGGCGTCTTCCTCCGTGCCGGTGGCCTGGAGAGCGGCTGTGCCGACAGGAGCTGCTGCCTGCTCGGAGCCCGAACGGGCCGCCCTGCTCGCCTGTCCAATCGGCCCCGGTAGCGCGGGGGCGTTGGAGAGGAGCGCTTCCAAGGCCGTCAGCCCGTTGGCGGGTGGCGCCTCGCATGCGCCGGACAGCGCGAGGGAATGCTGCATCATCTCGATCCGGAACAGGTCGGCGGCCGCCTGCTGCCCCGCCCTGCTGGGAGTCCCCGCAGCATCGCGCAGGGAGCCGAGGAGCGAATCGAAGGAGACGGTGCTGCCTTGGATTGGTTTTTTCTGCGGGCCGGCCTCGGTCAGTGCCGCTGCCGGAGAGAATATTTCTAAAGGTGAAATCGCCATCGTCGTTCCTATCGGCGTCCGTTTCGGCCGTGCCCAACTTGGCGGGCCAGCAAGATAAATTTTGACGCCACGTCAAAGGGTTGGCAGGAGTTTCCACCACCCGGCCCGTGCGAAATGCGGGTTGTGGCGGCCCCGGCTCCGAATTCGCGCCGTGCCTCCAGAACCCGCCCCAGGAGGCTGCAATATCCCCGCCAAAAGCCGATACCTCCGCAGGCGTTCCGGAGCGGCAGGCCGCTGAGTCATACTCGACCGCGGCTGAAATGCCTTCACACTCTTTGCGACCTTCACTTTACCACAAAAAACCCTGTAGTCCTGACAGCCTCCATCCGATAAGAGAAACATGCAGTCACTGTCGGTTGCCGGCCCTGTCAAAGGGTGCACATGTTCCCACCTCAAAAACTGGATGGAGTCTCTGAGCGTCCAGTAGTTTTTCGGGAAAACCAGAGGCTGTCGGGACCTGTCAGTACGTAGAAGCATGATACGCCGTGCCGTCGGGGAAAAGTACGAAAGTTTGCGAAGGATGGGAGAGGTCAAGCGGTGAACGGGCGCCTTGCCGAAAAGGCCGGCGACCAGGAACAGGAAACGAGGGTGGTGGACGCCGAACGGTAGCAGTTCAAGGCGGAACCGGCGAACAGGAGAACAACTGCACGCGCTGCCAGCCCCCTGGTTCGGTAAGGCTGGGCAGAGCCGCGGTTCACGGCAGGGGCACGTCTGCGATGCAGGCGGGGTTACCTCCCGGCCGTTTCGATCTGTTCCGACACGGCCCGCGGCAGTCACGCAGGCAGAACTTCGGGCATATCAGTCACCGAAACCGTCGCTTTCCGATACTCCCGCGCTTTCATGGGAGGTTTTGGTCACCGTCCCGCGATAAAGGACATACTGCCTGTGGCAGGCACACGCATAGACAAGCCTCACGCTCCAATGCTCCTGGACGTAGTTGGGATACTCATTGCGCAGGCCGCACTCACAGGTAAATCCCTTTTCGTCAGTCTCGATACTGGTCATATGGTCCCCTGGGGAGCAGATTGGTGTCAGTCGCCAGCGTGCGTTACCATCAGGGCAGAACGGGTCATCGGCATACCGTCTCCGGATCGACAGCGTCCCGGAACATCCCGCTGCCTGCACAGCCAGTCACTGCAGCCATCTTTTTTCAATTAAGAGCGGCCAACATACTGTATACGATTCTATGCATCCGCTTTGTAAAGTCAACACTATACAGCTAGATCCGCCAAAAAAGGGACCGCAGCGCCGGAATATCAGGCAGCAGATCTGCCATAGGGCACCTGCAGCACGGTGTGACGCGCAGCCAGCTGGCCCGGAAATGCGATTCGGACAGGCGGGACAGGACCACAGGTTGCCGGAGAAATATTAGGGTAATTTCTTTACACAACAATTGCGGATTTGCCATTTTTGGTGTACATCATGACCGTAATGTTCGGACTACGCCACATACATAAGAATAAGAGGCTCCTGGCCTGGCACATCGTACCGATCTGCCTGTTTCTGGTCTCGCTTGGAGTCAGGCTCCCCAATCTCGGCAACACGCACTCTTCCCCCAAACCCAACCCGCGTGCTGTCATTGAGACCAGCAGTCAGTCCAGCAAGCTCACCGTCGTCAAGTACATCGTCGCATGCGAATTCTGCGACTATGCCACAGAGCTGCTGGAGCCCACCCTGTTCCCGACGCGTTTCTTGCCGTTCAGCTACCGGTGTACCTCGGCGACGCCTCCCGCAACAGGCGCACGCGCGCCTCCCGTCTTCCTCTCCTGACGTTCCCCCTGTCACACGATCATCGCAGCCGACACGAAAGGTTCCCGGCGTTTCCGGATCTGCCCCTCCTGCGCGAGGTACAGCCGGCATTTCCTCCGTTGGGCGAAAACCACGATGTCTGCCGGTACAGCGATGATGCCGCGACGGCCGCTTCCGAACCGGGATCACCCGGTGGCTACCAGCGACCGTCACGGGACCTGCAACCACGACCACATCTAACAGGAGAGAAAAACAACATGAAACATTTCAAGACATCCCTCATCATCTGCCTCGCTGCAGTCGCCTGCTGCGCCGGTTGCGCCAAACACGAAGTCGTGAAGCAGGACCAGATGATTCCGACGACGGCCGCCACCCCCGCAGCCAAACCCGCCCAGCCGGCCAGTTCCGCACCGGTAGCCAAGGACGCGCGCGACGACGCGAGCCTTGCCAACCCCGCCATCAAGGAGTCGGCAGCGGACGCCAAGGCTGCGGGCCAGAAGGATGCCGCCATGCAGCTCATGCTGGACAAGATATTCTTCGATTTCGATTCCGCCACGCTCTCCCCGGCGGCCCGGACCACCCTGGACAAAACCGCTGAAGTCTTGAAGAAGCAGGGCGCGCTGAAGATCCGCATCGAAGGCAACTGCGACGAACTCGGCTCCGACGATTACAACCTCTCCTTGGGTGAGAACCGCGCTGCTTCGGCAAAGAACTACCTGAAGGCGCTGGGGATCGCGGCCGACCGGATGAGCATCTTAAGCTACGGCAAGGAGAAACCGGTTGCAGCCGGTCACGACGACGCTTCCAGGGCTCAGAACAGGCGCGACGAGTTCGTGGTGCTTTCGAAGTAAGCAGAGATGGTCGTGGCAATCGCGCCGGTTGCAGCGCATGCCATGGAGACATAAGGACCGCTGTTGTTCACCGCAGGTCGTAATGGCAGTTATTTGGCGTAGTTTTTCTCGGCGGTTTATTACCGGCAATCCGGAACGGCACGATCATGCCCTTCAGTTTCCGTTATTTACGGCTGCGGCCGGCATCACTGGGTAATTTTTTGTCGTTGCTTTTTTACCGCCATTTTGCTATGTATTGCAGGAGCCTTGGGAGGCCTCGGCTAGCATCATTGTCCTCCCCGCGCGACATACTACCGAAAGGTACACGACAATACTAAACCATCCGCGAGGATGGGGCGGAAAGCCCACAGGGTCTCACGTAGACAGCCGGGTTGCCGAAATATCGCATTCGGCAACCCGGTTTTTTTTATTGGGACCGGAGCCGATCCTGGAAGAGGAGTCTTTCCTCGGGGGAGAGTTCCATGCTGGCACTCGACAGTAGCATCGGCTGTATCGAAGCAGCAGGCCCGGATGTCCTCGACCTGTACAACTCGCCGCCTGTGATCTGGGAACCCAGCGGCAGGTCCAGGTCGGAGTCGCGCGAAGCGTACGTTTGCGCCATCAGGAAAGGCGGCGGGGTCAAGGTGTATGTCGCGCTGGTGGCCGACAACCGAAGGATCTTCGTCTACACCCAGGGCGAGCCGGACTCGGAGAAGAACTACCACCACACCCTCGAAGAGGCGCTCGACTTCGCCCGGTCGCTCGGATTCACCCCTGAACGCGTGAACCTGAACTACAGCCCCGCCATGCGGGAGGTAGTACTGCGCAACATAAAGATCCTGCGCCCCCCCGGCAGCAAGGTGCACGCCTTGCTCAGGCACGGCACCGCAGACGCCCCCACCTCCCCAAACGGCAAAAAGTCCGCAAGTAAGAAAACCGCAGTCGATGCCGCAGTTCCGGCAGCCCCGACGCCCGCCTCGCAGCCGGTCACCGCAACTGGAGCTGCAACCGCAGCAGCCGTCACCGCCAAGGCTGCCGCCAGCGCCGCGGTCACCTCGGCAGCAGCCACAGCGGCCGAGACCGCCCTTGCGGCACCGGCCGCCCCGGAAGTCGCCGCGGAGAGCTCCCAGCCCTCCACCCTACCCGACCTGACCCGGCTCCAGGAGGCTTTGCGCCATCTGACCGGAGAGAAGAAGGAGCTTCAGGAGCAGGCTAGGAAAGAAGTCGCATCCCTGACGGAAAAACTTGCACGGGCGCTCGCCGAACGGCACCAGGAGCGCGAGCAGCTGGAATCGACCAGGGCGGAGCTACTGAAAAGCGAAAAGGCTCGGGAATCGACCCAGGCGGAGGCGGAATCGAGCTTGAAAGGGGAACTGGCGACCGTCATCGCCCAAAAGTCCGCGCTGGCTGCTCAGGTGAAGGATCTGGCGGCCCGCTTTCATGGCGCCGCGTCCGAACTGGCGGCCACAGACCGGGACCGGCTCAGACTGGAGGCGGAAAACGAGCAACTCGTGACGCGCCTGGCAGTGCTGGAGGCAGCCTCCCTCGAGGTGTCCGCGCTGCGTCAGGAAGTCGGCAAAGTCGCCGCTGAGCGTGACCGGGCGAAGCTGACAGGCACAGCGCTCGCCGCAAACAACGCCGAGCAGGTGGAGGCTTTGTCGCGCGCCCGACTGGAACTGGCCGACCTCACACAAGAGCGCGAACTTGCGCGACAGCAGGCGGACGAGGCCGTGGCCGGAAGGGATGCGGCGAACGCACAGGGGGAGGCGCTCCAGGCTGAGGTCGCCGCTCTTGCACTGGAGCGGGACGCAGCACTCCTCAAACTGCGGAAGCTGGAAAAGGGGACGGCGGACAGATCAGGCGACCTCACGTCACTGCGGGGGGAGTTGGAGACGCTCTGCCAAGAGCGGGACGCGGCATTAGAGCAAGCCCGGCTGTCGGAGGAAGATAAAGCAGCCACGGCAGCCGAGCTGGAGGCGCTACGCGAGGAGCTTGCCGCGGTGGCCGCGCAGCGCGACCTGGCACGGGCACAGGCAGAGCAGCGGGAGGAACTGGGTACGCTTTCCGGAGAGCGGGACGCGGCTTTGCAGCAAGCCCGTCTGCTGGAGGCAGAGAAAGCAGCCACGATAGCTGAGCTAGCGGCGCTACGTGAGGAACTTGCCGCCGTGACCGCGCAGCGCGACCTGGCGCGGGCACAGGCAGAACGGCCCGCCGAACCCGTTAGTGCCGGAGAACCCGAGACTGCGGTTCCGACCGGACCGAACGACTGCCGGGAGGAACTGCCCCTCAATCAAACGCAGCCAGGAGACTGGAGCGCAGCGGAGCCCGCCCGGCAGCAACAGCCAACGGCAGAGGTTTACGGCGGCGGCGCCGAACTCATTCCCGTCCTTGAGGAGACCACCCCGGAGCTTCCGGAGGCGGCGTCCCTCGACTGGTCAGGTGAACTCAATACCGACGCGGAGCACGAGACGGCTGCGACGCACCGGCATACCAGCGTTGCTGCCGACTGGTACCAGATGCCCCAAGGGGGACTGGGAACAGGCACCAACTTTTCCTCTGCCGATGACGACTTTTTTCCCGCCGACGATCCGTCCGACGGCAGCCCGGGGCGCTTCCTGCTCCAACCGGCGGTGAACGCCATCGAGTACGCCACCCCGGCCGAACTGGTCGTGTTGCAGCGTTCCATCAACGTCGCTCAGCTCTCCCCCGACGGGAAGAGCCCGGTGAGCTGCCACGGGTACGTCTGCGCCCTGAAGAGCGCCCACGGCGTTCTCACGGTTCACGCGGCCCTTTGCAACGAGAAGGAGGGGACGACCTGGCTGTACGCTCCGGAAATCCAGCCGGAAAACGAACAGGACCTGGCACGCACCGTGTCCGCTGCCATCGAGTTTGCCGAAGGGGTTGGTTTCCTGATGGAGCCGATAGCGCTGGGATCCAGCGAGAAGTCTGCCGGTGAGGCTATCCTGCGTTGTCCGGCGTTGCGTCCCGTGAAGTGACGGGGGAAAGGGACCGGCGCGTGATGGGCCGGTCCGGTGGGTGGGGCTCCAGGAAGCCTTAGTGTTCGTCTCGCCTGAACATGAAATCGTTCCACCTGTCGCCGCTTTTGATCAGCGGCAGCTGGCTCTTGCGTATCGGGTCACGCCCGATCTGCACCCAGCCATCCGACCGTAGAAAGGCGACGATCTTTTTTTCGCGGATGAGATATTCCAGCATGTATGAAGGGACATCGCGCTCTTCGCCGTTGGCAAAAATTACCGACATGGCATCACGTCTCCGTTACGGCACCTCGCAAAAGCCACTCACCTCCTGCAACAGCCATCAACGCAGAAACATGCTTTTCCTGACAGTTTTATTGTAGCCCAGCAGGTACAGGCGCCTCAACACAGAAATGCGCAACCGGGGCGGCGGCATCGTTTAAGCGATGGGTGGCGCCAGCAAAGGGGCGATCGGCGCACGAAAAAGCCCCGCCTCCTGAGGAGGCGGGGCCGGTTACTTCTGGCCATTACCGCGATTGCGGTCTTAGGCTACGGACGTTCCCGCTGCGGCGGAGTCCAGGAACCGGTGGTGCGGTCGAAGCCGATCAGATAGGTCATGCTCGGGGTGGTGGTCCCGAAGAGCGGACCTTCGGTGTTGGTGACAAAGGCCCTGGTGTCCTTGACGAACTTGCCGAACACCCGGTTGGTGCCGGCATTGCCGAGAAGCGACTGTGCTTGCGCCGTTGCCCCTACCGACTGGTTCATGAAGCCGTCATCGAGGAAGTCGATGGCGTCGTAGATCAGCCTGCGGGTGAGGGTCCGGGCATGGAGGAAGGCCGTGTTCTCCTTGTAGTTGAGAATGACGTTGAAGAGGGCCCCCTTCAGCTTGTACACCTGCGGCGCGGTGAGGCCGGGATTCGCGGCCAGATAGCTGGCCCAGGTGGAAGTGGTGATCGCGGAGCCCGCAGTTATGCCCGTTATGCCGGCGGAACGCCCCGTGGCGGTGAACACGAAGGAGACGTCCTGCGGGGTTTCCAGCGCCTCGTCGTCGGTCAGGTTGATACTTATGCCGTAGTTTGTCTCCAGCAGGGTGGTGGCCAGCGCCAGCGCGTCGAACATCTGGCCGCGGTTTTCATCGACAAAGGCGGCCTTGAAGTTGTCGGCGTTGAGCGGGGTGCCGCGCTCGGAGGTATGGCAGTTGATGCAGACGGCGTTGTAGCTGTTCTTGGCGAAGGTCGGATCGTCAAAGGCCAGCGTGTGGCCTGCGGTCATGTGGCAGGTCACGCAGGGACCGTTGGCATCCAGGTTACCCGGCACGAAGAAGGAGGGGTTATGGGAGTCGCCGTTGATGGCAACTGTGCCCAACCTGCGGTGCGTGCTGGTGACGCCGCCGCTGATATCCTCCGAGGTGATCAGGCTCTGGCCGTAGGTGGTGGCTGCAATCGCGCCGGTCGGCTGTACGCCCGTGCTGGCGGGGATGGCGGCAACGGCGGGCAGTACCGCACCCTGGGAGGTGAAGTTGATGAAACCGATCTTGCCGTACATGACGGCTGCAGCCGGGAAGTAGTGTGAATCGAAGGGGGGTGTGGCCGTGGCCGTCGGGCTGATGGCCGCACCTACCCTGGCGCCGGTCCGGCCGGCATGGCACGGCACGCAGAGCTTGCTGTCGCCGATGTTGGAAGCGGTGCTTGGGAAGTTGCTGCCGGGTATCCTCTTGGTCACGTTCGGGAACTTGTTGTACGGGGTGGAGAAGGTGATGAAGGTGGTAACTGCCGGGTCACTGCTGATCCGCCGCCAGCTGAAGTTGGTGTGGCAGGCGTTGCAGGAGATCACCTCTTTGGCGGAGCTGTAGCGGCCGAGCAAGGCGGTGGTGATGGCAGCCTGGTTGTGGGTCGCATAGTAGCGGAAGCCGGTCGCGCTGTGGCACCGATTGCAGGTTGTGCTTTTGATGAATGCCGACTCGTTGAACGCCTCAGCCGCGGTGTCGCCGTGTCCGGAGTCGGCCCACTGGCGGTTCACCGGCAAGAGCGAGGTCATGTCGTGCGGGTTATGACAGCCGTTGCAGCTGGACGATTCGACGGAGCCGGTGGCCGGGTTGGTCAAGGTGTCGGCGAGTCGCGACAGCGGCAGCCCCAGGAACGAGGCGGAAGTGCCGGAGAAATGCGCCGCCTGGGTCGTCATGGTGACCGTGTTGGTGTGGCACTGGATGCAGACGGTGTCGTTGGGCAGCGGCGGGATGCTCCCGTTGGTCGGGTGGCCGTCCACATGATGGCAATCGTCGCAGGCGGCGCCGCCCGATGCGGAGGAGTGGGCCGACCTCAGCCACTCCTGTACCACCGAGTTGCCGGTGACGCGCGAGTTGGTGCCGTTGTGGCAGCCGATGCAGGACTGGGACGCCGTGACCTGGGCCGGCGACGAGCTTTCACGCTTGTCGCTGCCGCAACCGGCCAGCATGGCAATGAGAGCTACGCTAAGCAGGGGTGCAATCAGTTTCAGACGTTTCATGCGTGTAATCCTCCTTGTTCATGGCGATCGGGTCTAGTGGCAGACGCGACAGGTCCTGTCGGTCCGTTTGCTGATATTGCCCCCCTTGAAATCCTTCGGGTGCGGGCTGATCCTGGCGGCGCCGAGCTTCGAGCTGTGGCAGCGCAGGCAGACGTCGCCGTCCGGATGGCAGGACTGGCAGGTCTGCAGGTTGCGCCTGGCTTCGCGGCTGTGCTCGCTGGTCCAGACGTAGCTCTGGCCGCCGCCGTTTGGCAGGTGGGACCTGACCCGGAAACTCCCCCTCGGATAGCGGCTGTGACACTCGTTGCAGAACTTCTGATCGTGGCAGCGGTAGCAGGTCTGCGGGTTGTCCAGCGACTTCAGGGGATGGATCTGGACGAAGTCGCTGCGGTGGCTCCTCGGGATGTAATCCCGTCCGAAGGTGGCCCTGGTAAGATCGGCGTTGATGCCGCCCCCCTGGTGGCAGTCGAGGCAGTAGGCCTGGGTGTGGCACTGGCCGCAGTTGTTGCCTGCCTTGCTGGCGATGGTGCGGTGGCTGCGCACCCAGTCGCTGTCGTGGTTGAGCGTCACGCCCTCGCCTTTGTGGCAGTCGTTGCACTCGGAGATCTTCATCTCGGCGTACTCTTTATGCGGCTGTTTCTGCGCCGTCGCCTGTGCGACGTACAACGCCGACATCAGCAAAACCGTGCAGATTAACAACAAGTTCTTCACAGTGGCACCTCCTTTCTAGAAATCGTAGTCAAACACCACGCGGCCCGAGATGTTCTTCGTGTACCTCACGTCCACGTCGTCCTGGATGCGACCCGATACCGCCATGTTCTTGGCCAGCCGGTACTTGCCGGCCAGGTAGTAGCGGCGCGCGATCTCGTCGCCGGTCATGGAGTCGCGCTTGTACACGTCGAAGTCGATGCCGCCTGCCACTTGCGCGTTTTTGGTGATGTCATAGGTGACGTCGGAGATGATCCCGTTGGTCTTGCCGTAGTACCCGTTGCGGGCATCGTACTCGACGTTGATGCCGAGCGGTTCGATGGGGCGCAAGGCGGTGCCGACCCGCCAGACGAAGGCACCGGATCCCTCGCCGTACTCCTCGCGGGTGACGCCGCCATAGACCGAGATCATGTCGTCGAAGCGGTACTCGGCCCGGAGTACCCCTTCCTGGTAGCGATCCACGGCGAAGACGGAATAGATCGAAGTGGTGTCGAAGATGGGATAGCTCTCGTAGTACTCGCCGGTGAAGATGAAGCTTGTGGTGGGCGTGAATTTGACCCCCGCCTGGACCTCGTTGAAGCTTTCGCTCACCAGGTCGAAGCGGGCGTTGGCGAAGATCTGCAGGCTGCCCAGCAACTGGTGGCGGAAGTTCCCCCCGAGGGTGTCGCGCGAGACGTCGCCGTCGTCCCATTTCCTAAACCAGCTGATCTCGGCGTCGGTCTTCTTGAAGCCGGTCAGGTAGGCGGCAATCCCCATGGCGGTGTTGGCGGGGTCGCCGAGCTCTCCGCCCCCCAATGCGAAGAGGACATCGCGGCCGCCAAGCAGGGTGAAGGCGACCGGGCCGACGTTCTTCAGGTCCACCTGCGCCCCGTCGATGATCGCGCTCCCCGCGGCCAGGTTGACGAACTGGCGCCCCAGGCGGAAGTCGACCTTGTCATAGAGGCCACGGTACTCGCCGTAGAGGTAGTAGAGCCTGCCGTTGAGCCCTTCGCTGGCGCTGAAGTCCTGTCCGATCCTGCCGTAACCGTAAAGAGAGAACTTGCCGGCCTTGTCGATGTTGGTGATGGAAAGCCGCAGATACTCATCCAGCTCGCTTTGACGCTGGTCGGCGCTGAGGCCGCTGGTGGACGTCTGGAACTGGGTGGAACTTCTGCCGTGGATATCCGCCGCCCAGCCTGGTGCAGTAGCGGTCAGCAGGGACATGCAGAGAAGCAATCGTGATACCCCTTTGATCCCCATTAATTTAACCTCCTTTCCGAAAACGCTAATTGCATCTTCACACTCCCAAACGGCTCTGATCCGGATTGCGTCACCTCCCTGGAGTTATTTTGACCTCACAATGCGCTGCCAGCTTTTCCGGGATACACGGGTCGCTAACAGGCCCCAATCCGCAGGGCGGC
>Ga0079306_1000487_pt1 | contig 36262 bp, 17 predicted proteins | sample Methanotroph_Enr_FD_79181 | JGI IMG/M metagenome (GOLD analysis project Ga0079306, IMG submission 79181) | Enriched soil microbial communities from Old Woman Creek wetland in Ohio, USA - Methanotroph_Enrichment_5 | ecosystem: Environmental > Terrestrial > Soil > Wetlands | place: USA: Ohio... | reverse complement strand
GGGCTTTGGATTGCTGATGATTGGGTATTTCATATCTACAGGTTCGGCAAGCGGGATTTGGCTGGTATCTCCATTAACGATTTTAGGAATGGTCGCCCTTGTTTTGGGCCACGAATCGATTGATTTGAAAAAGCGGTTCCCAGATCAATCAATCAGAACGGTATTGGATTATCCTGAAAGTAAAACTGATTCACCGGATTTAAGAGATCGTTTAACTTCGTTGTTTTGGGTGGGTTCCTATTTAATTCTCAGCAATTTCATGATCGAAAAACTGAATGGAACTGTGCTTCCTTCATTCGGAGAACCGCTCCAAATAATACCTGCTCCTGAAAATCCATATTTGTCCTTTTTGAGTATAATTTTTTTAATCGCAATCCCTTTCCTGCTGAAAGGAAAAGATACCCTGAGAGAATGGGAGGTTTCAGGATTCATCGCTTTATCTTATTCTGTTTTCATTGCTTTCCTGTATCCTTCATTTGGGGCGCAGTATTTGCCACTTCAGGATTCGGTTCTTTTTACCGTTCCGATTTTCCTGATATTTATTTCACTCAAAGCCATGTACCGACAGTCGATACCAATTGCTGTCTCTTTCACAATTGTCGCGTCATTCCTTGTTGTGATTCAGTTAATTAATAGCCGATCTGCGATACTTCATCTGGCAAGTTCAATCCTGATATTTCTTCTTTCGGCAAATTACCTGAGGATTTGGATTTACCTGAAGAACTCCGCTGAAAAAATTGCCAATTCATGGAAAGAATGGGTATTCGGAAAAGTAAGGATAATTAATCATGGTTTCTATGCCGGAACCGGTGCTTTCTTTGGAACTTTTGTTGCCGGTATTTTAGCAGGAAAGGATTATGCGCTGGCACTTTTGGTTTATGCTGTATTGCTGACAATTTGCGGGGCGCTTTGGGCCCAGGTCATCGAAGGCTCTGCAAAGTTGAAACGGCCCTTTGGATATTACGGCGGTTTGGTTGGAATTCTCTTTGGAAGCCTTGCGGTTTGGTTAATGGGGCTTAATGTTTGGGTTGTATTGGGTGTCACTTCGGTTTCGATGCCCTGGGCTCAGGCATTTGGACGTTTGCGCTGCCTTGTAAATGGTTGCTGTCATGGCCGGCAAGTTAATAATCCGACCATCGGAATCCGTTTTTCCCATCCTCGGTCAAGAGTTTGCAATATTTCGGGACTGAAAGGAGAATTGATCCATCCGACTCAACTTTATTCTATTTTATGGTTGTTTTTTATTGGAATATTTTTGTTCACCCTTTGGATTAACAAGTGCTCCCCGCCTTTAGTTTTTGGCCTTTATCTGATCCTGACAAGCATTGGGCGTTTCGTGGAGGAAGCTTATCGGGGCGAAGTTCAGACTCCAATATTAAAAGGCCTTCACCTGTATCAGTGGACCGCGATCATCGCTTTATTAACCGGCATCTTCCTGACTACGATCCGGATTGAACCAATCGTAATTAATCCGGGCTTTAACTGGGCGTCCGTATGGGTAGCGGCAACTGGCGGCTTCATCGTATTTTTTGCAATGGGCGTTGATTTCCCGTATTCCAATGCACGGTTTTCAAGATTGGTTTGAGTAAAATAAATTACAGATGATAAACATTCCTTTTTTTGAATTTACCCGAAGAGCATATCAAGGCGGAAGCATTTCTTTAAAAGGGATGTTACTGCTTCCGGGATATTACCTACAGATCATTATTTCTCTTCCTTTCTCACTTTTACAATTTCTGATTTTCGGGCGGCGAATACGAAAAACCTGCATTTCACAAGATCCTGTTTTCATATTGGGGCACTACCGCAGTGGCACCACTTATTTACAGAAATTACTAGCCAGCGACAAGCGGCTGGGTTGTTTAACGAACTATGATTCCCTGTTCTCAAATTCAAACCTTCTTTTTGGAAAGAAGATGCAACCTGTGTTGCAACGCATGATCAACACGTTCAGAATTAAAAACCCGTTCTTTCATGACAGCATCGTTCTGCTTTCAGATCCCGATGAAGAAGATGATTACCTGATGAACAAAGGCTCCGCTTATTCAGCCTATTGGGGACTTGTATTTCCCAAACGCTGGCGTGAATGGCTGAATGGTTCACGGCAATTTTCAGATCAGAACTACTTAACCGGATGGAAGAAGGAATACCTGAAAGCATTGAAGTATGCCACTTTCAGGAATGATGGGAAGCAATTGGTTCTGAAGAACCCGCCAAACACTGAGCGCATTAGCGTACTGCTCGAAATGTTTCCTCAGGCGAAGTTTATTTTTATTTACCGCAATCCATTTTACCTGTATTATTCCACATGGAACATGTGGAAACGAGCGATCCTAAGCTATTACAGCGTGCAGAAAATCTCCGACGATGAACTGGATGAAATTGTATTTGAACACTTTACATATCTTACAGAGCAGTACGAAAAGGACAAGCATCTAATCCCTGACGGAAACCTGATTGAAATTTCTTATGAGGAATTAAAAGCAGATGCGTTCAGCACTATCCGAAAGATATATTCCAGGCTAAATCTTCCCGATTTTGAAATAACGGTTGAAGATTTATTGGTGCAAATCGAATCAGAAAAGGAATACAAGAACTTTCAGTATCAGTTTAGTGCCGATATATTTAAACAGATAGAAGAAAGGTGGGGAAAATATATTCATCAATGGAATTACAAATCCCCGGAAATAATTTCAGATATAAATTCAAATCCCTGATTGCTATGAAGATCAATAAAATTGGTTTTAAAATAAAACCGGCAGTCATTTGGCTGACAGGTCTTAGTGGAGCAGGCAAGACTACAATCGCCAATAGTTTAGAACAGAGATTCAAAGATGAATCTGTATTTCCGGTGTTGCTCGATGGCGATGAGATCAGGAATACCTTAAGAGTTAATACGTTCGATGAGGATTCACGAAAGAAACACAATCTGTATATCGGTTATATGGCGTCGGTACTCGAGAAACAAGGTCATATTGTGATTGTATCATTGATCTCACCCTATGTAGAGATCAGGAATGAGGTAAGAGGCATGTGTAAAAATTTCATTGAAGTGTATGTTTCCACTAACCTCGAAATATGCATTCAACGAGATACCAAAGGCCATTATCAGAAAGCCTTATCCGGTGAAATAAAGGATTTTACAGGAATTTCCGCACCGTATTTTCCACCTGATAATCCCGAAGTCATAATTGACAATGGTACCAAAACTTTTGAGGAATGCACCGAGATCGTCTTCGCCTATTATAAAAGGAATAATTGACCGGCATTATTTTATCGAAGCTTGTTTCACTGACATATAAAATTTTTGTAATTCAAACAGATATATTCAGCAAGCCCAATTCCCCCAAGGCTATCAAATTCTTACAATTCTGTTCGTTTCGTTTTGTCAGATTGTCTTCCCAAATCAGCAAATCGGGCAGCGAAACTGCAAAATAATCGAGTTTAAATTCATCATTCAGATGTTCTTTTCCAAAACTGATCAGTTTGTTAAAACGCTGTGCCGCTTCATCCTTTTGGCCAAGTTTAATTAAAGCCAAACCCTGATAAAAAATGGTATCAGGCTGCTGGTCGTTGTAAAAGATGGCCGGAGCCGGTTTGCTAATTCCTGAAGAAGCCATTTCCCAATAATGACAAGCCTTTTCTGTTATGCTCAATCCTGAATAGGCATTCCCCAACCAGTAAAAAATGGCATTTTCCTGAGCACCATATAGTTTTCCTTCACCCAGATTCTCCGGATAATGCTGCGCCCGGTTCAGCAAATCAATTGCTTTTTCATAATCATTATCCTGAATAGCATTCTTAGCCATTTCAGTCAAACTAAAAACATATTGGCCGGTTACCTTACCTTCGCCACCTTCCCATGGATGAAATTTACGCGACATTATCAAATCGTAAGCTTTTCCAAACTGGCCAAGCTGATTATGCAAAGTGGCGTATTCCAGGTATAAATCATCCCGGAAATTTACCAGGTCAAGATAGCGTTCCAGTTTCTTCAGACGTGTTTCCTGAGAACAGTCCAGTCGTTTGTACAACTGATCGAGTTCCATAAGGATTCGCGAGTCTGTTGCGTCCAAAGCAAAAGCTCTTTCGAGTTCGGACAGAGCCTTTTCGGGTTCATTTTGTTTGTTGAAATAAGCCAGTGCCATGTTCCGGTGAACCGTTGGAAAGCTATCGTCAATACTAACACACAGTTCCCAATTCGAAACAGCTTCGTTGTACTGACGGGAATTGTACCAGAAGTTTCCCAGGTAATACGGCGCTTTAGAATCTGACGGATTTTGCAGTTTGGCCCATTCCAAAACAACAACAGCTTCCGTTTGATTTGGGAAACAATAATCAGGACAAGCCTTTGCTGCTTCCTGAAGCGTTTTTTCTGAAGCTCCCGGATCGCTGCTTTGTGCTTCAAACCAAGCTTTGTAGTACAAGGCCATCGGGTAACCCGGCCAATCTTTCTGTTCGTCGATTCCGATGCTGATCAACTCAATGGCTTCTTCATACAATCCGGAAAAGGCAAAATCGAGGGCAAATTCGATGTAGGTGTGGATGTTGGGAATAGACACCCCTAAATCCCCTAAAGGGAACTTTTCTCCACCACTCAACAGGCGTTTTTCAAACAAAACCCCAAAATTAAATTTGTCCAGAGCCAGCGATTCTTCGATCAGTTTTTTCGCTTCAGCAGTTTTTCCCAATTTCCGGAGAATGCTCACTTTGAGCTGACGTGCTTTATGATTGTGCCAGTTCCGAATCAACGACCGGTCGATCAACTCCAACGCTTCTTCCCAGTCTCGTTTTTTCGCAGCTATTCGGGCAAGTTGGAAATAGCCGTTGTCCATCCATGCAGCATTCCAAACCGATTTATAAAATGCATCGAAAGCCTCACCATCTTTACCAAGAAACCGCAATGTCAACCCAAGGTTGAACAAAGGTTCTCCATCAATCGGGTTTGGATTGCGTTGAGTCAATGTTTCAATCGCTTTTCGGAAATAACTTTCGGCTTCCTGAAATTTGCCTCGGCGCAGCAACCACAATCCCATCCCATTGTTGCACCGGCTGTCATCCGGGTCGCGGCGAAGTGCTTCAAGGTAATAATCGCGCGGATCGTAGGTAGCATGGCGGTATTGTTCCAAATGCAAACCGGTTAGATACAATTGTTCGTTGCTTTCAATTTCTTCAGGTTGTTTGGCTGCTTTGGCGGCTTCCGGAATTTCACGCTTGGTATCGGGTTCGGACTTCCAGTCAACCAAAATTTTTCCTTCGTCTGAAACGATTGATATTTCAAGGTTCTTGGGTTCGAATCCCAACCGGGATACTACAATTTTCTCATACGAAGTTGCCGGATGAAAATCGAAGAAATCCTCCAAGAGGATTGAATTTCCGGATTTCAATACCACCTTTGCATTTGGATAAACAGCTGTTGCAAAAGCTTTCACCACAACTTTATTATCTTCAACTTCCAGATTAACCATGGCTTCTTTGGTGGCATTTTTCACCACGCCCAAATCGCGGTAAGGCATAAAATACTGGTTGAAAGTCTTTTCTTCTCCCGGCATGATCCACGAGAAATCAGGCTGGTTATCGGTATAAACACCGCACATCAATTCGATATACGGACCATCTTCGTCGGTTAGGTTACGATCCCAGGCACGGCCAAAATCGCCATGCCCCCAGGTCCATTGCTTTTTGCCGGGCGATACATGATGGTTGGCCACATGCAGTAATCCACCTTTGCTGTCGTTTTCGTAGCCACCCACAAAGTTATATTTCGAGTTAACGGCCATGTACGAAGTAGGTACCGGAATATTTTTGTAGCGTGAAATATCAGTTCCCGGCGAATAATCAACTTTGTAGTAGGTTCCTTTAGCTATCGGAAACTCAGAAACGTCACGCTTCCCATGATCAAAAACAGCATTCACATCCGGTGGGAAAACCGACTGGTAATCGTCGTTGACTTTCACAGCAGGATTTGCCCACCACAAAAAAGTCTGTGGATGGTTGGTCCGGTTATAAAGTTTCACCTTAACTTCCATATAAGCTTTATCGGGATAAAGGGTGAACCCGGCCATTCCCCGGGTACGGAACATTCGCTCCACCTCGCTGCACCAAACGGTTACGCTGCCATCGGCATTTTCTTCAATGCAATGATCAACTGCTTCGTAGGTCGATGGGCGGTGGTGCTGCGGCCAGTTAAATTCCAATCCTCCTGAAATCCATGGACCGGTTAATCCAACCAACGCAGGCTTGATCACCCGGTTGTAATAAATAAAATGTCGCTGCTTGGTTTTATCGTAAGCCATCTGAACACGTCCGCCCAGCTCAGGCAGAATCATGATTTTAAGGTATTGGTTTTCAAGGTAAACGGCATCCCATTCCTTATCTATCTTCTCATCCAGTATCTTCTCGATCACCGGATGCGGATAAACCACCCCACTGCTTCCCTGGTAAACCCGTTTTTCCAGAAACATCGGATTTTTCTCAGGTTTTCCGATCCCGTAAGTCGGGATGGTCACTTTTTCGTACCACGCTTTAACTTTCATTTTATGTTATTTCTGGATAGAGACGTAACATGTTACGTCTTTACAATTACAGATATTAATTTTTTATCAGTTTTTTGATCTGGTCAGCAGTCATTTCCACCTTCGGCATAAATTCTCCACCAGTCATATATTTTTTCAGGCTGAAAAGTAATTGCTGTGCTTCAGGTCGTTTATCCACATCCTGAGTCAGGTCAATTCCTGAAATCAGGATTTTCCCATTACCAACTTTAGCTTCAAATACCAGGGCGAGCGGCCTGTTGGTTACCCAGTCGTCAATTACCCGAACAATAGGTTTCAGGTCAGATGGGAAACTGCTGATGTTGATAGCTCCCGAATGGCTCATGGCATCCCACCATTGGAAGTTGCTGTGGTATTCAGTCGGAAAATCAGCCAAAGCCGGATGATTCGGATCGCATAATATTCCAAGGGTATGAGGAGCTTGCCCATGTGTCCATGCGGTATTCCAGAAAATGCTTGAAAATCCGATTTTGACCTCACCACCCATTTCCTTTGGAAGCGTTCCTTTTTTCAGGTTTAATAATACTGATCCACCATCTTTCAGAAATTGAACAATTTGTGCATCCAGTTTCTGAACTACCCGTATCTTCTCTTCTCCGGAAATTGCTTCCTTATTAGCCGGATACACCCAGAAGTCCCAGCTGTTGCTCAGGCTGTCAACGATAACTTCCAGTACTAATTTCTGAGCAGTTGAAACTGAAGCCAGCGGAAAAGAAACATTTCCAAGTTTGAAGGCATTACCCAGCGGAATATCGGTTTTTGCGAATTTGCCCGACTGAATCAGTTTCCCTGTTTTATCGGTAATTTTCCATTCGGGAGTGCAAGCCGCAATTGGTTTTTCGCCATAGTGAGCCACCTCAACAGCAGCTTCGAAAGTTTCGTTGTTGGTGAAAATACATTTTTTAAGGCGGGCAAGCGGAACGGTTGAATTGCAAAAACGTTTGTATTCCGCAGGCGAGATATATCCTTTTTCGCCCCAGAACGGATCGAGCACACCCACTAAAGCGGTTCCCTGTCCGGGGAAATCGTGCAGATCAAGCAACTGGAATCCGCCGAAATCTTTGGTGCGCAAAGCGGCTTCAATATCAGCTTTATAGCAGAGTGCCTGTAGTTTTCCGGAGGCGAGCAAAAAACTATCGGCCAGTTGCGCCATGCCGTGGTCTTTCAGTGTTTCCTGAAACAATTCGAAGTTTCGGGCTTTCAGCACACCATCGTATTTTGGAATTTCTTTAAAATTTGGATACACGCACCATTGACCAATTTCGTGACTAACCACTGGTTGTGGATATTTTGTATTAAATGCTGACCAATCGTAATCAGTCCTCGGAGCTTCGCCGTTGATGATGCTTTTCAACTCTTGTCCCCAGGCCTGAATTCGCGGATCGGGCGTGCTCAGGTAGTCGCTTTCAGGAATAATCGGCCACCCTGATCCTGAAGTGTAAATGCGCCGACTGTCTTTGTTTTTCCAGAATTTGACAAACTCAGTCAGGAATGGAACCAGATTTTTACCTGCCGGCTCGTTTCCATAAACCATCATGCAGAACGAAGGATGATTACCGTATTGTTCCACCATTCGCTGACTTTCTTCATACAAATATTTATCAAATGGCTTTCCGTCGCCAATGGTTGTGGACTGATTAGCCCATGAAGAGCATTCCACCTGGAGATAAAATCCGGTTTGATCGGCAGCATCGAAAGCAGCCTGTGGCGGACACCAGGAATGGAAACGCATGTGGTTCAACCCGTGTGCACGGCATACATTGAAAATTCTCAACCATTCGGCAATGTCTGTTGCCGGATAGCCAGTTTTCGGGAAGATGGCGCATTCCAGTGTTCCCCGAAGGAAAGTTGGCTGACCATTGATCAGGATTTGCTTCCCTGCGGCTTTAAACGCACGCATCCCGAAATTGGTTGTCTGAACATCAGTTTGTCCGGATGTTTTATCTTTCAAACTTGCTTCGAGTGAATAAATGTTTGGATGAAATTCGTTCCATAGCTTCATATCAGCGCCCATTTCCAGACTCAAATCCAGAATATTTTCTCCTTCCTTCAGCTCAAAATTTTCCGCTTTGCTTTTTCCCTGTTTATCTACTTTCAGGTTAAGACTGGCCGAAATTATTTTTCCGGTTGGATTCTGAACCTTTACTTTTACAGCAATCCTTTTATCCTGAACATCGGGATAAATCTGAATATTTTGAATATGAATCATAGGTCGGGCTTCGAGGTACAGTTGCCCAACTACACCGTTCCAGTTGGTTTGCGTGTGATCAGAAATGCTGTGCGAATTCACTCCGGGATCAATGTCTTTCACCCGGTTGTCAATGCAAATCGTCAGTCGGTGTTTCCCGGGAATCAGGATTTTGCTCAGGTCGTATTGATGTGGAGTTCCCAGTGAATTTTGCATTCCAACTTCTTTATTGTCAACCCATAAACGACTTTCCCAATGGCAGCGTTCGAGAAACAAACCCACAAACTGGCCATTCCAGTCCTTCGGAATAGTCACTTCTTTTTGGTACCAGGCAGCTCCTTTGTAGTATTTCACCGGCTGAAGCCAGAACGGAATTTTGATGTTTCCCGGTTGGCGAAATTTGGCATATTCCGGATTTTTATAAAATGCACTATCCACAATATTTCCGATCCAGGGAGTTTTCAGGGTAATATCATCGCCTTTTCCGTTGGAGGTCAACGATCCGGGTAACTTTAGACTATCCGTTAAAGCATGTTTGAACCAACTTTCGGCAAAACCTTTGTCTGCCGGATCCATCGCAAATTGCCATATTCCGGCGAGATCTATTTTTTGTTGCATAGCTGGTTTGTGACAGGAAATAGTCAAAATAGCAAGAACCGTGATCAGGATTAATTTGTGTTTCATATTGATGGTTTATTTGGTTTTTCTACTCAGTCCGAAATGCTGATGTTCATTTTCCTTTTTCCTTTTTCCAATAACTATTGACCTTTTTCAATCTCTTCCAATGATTTACCTTTGGTTTCAGGTAATTTTTTCAGGATAAAAAGGAATCCGGAGAAACAGATCAGTCCGTACAGCCAGAAAGTTCCGCTGGCATTCAGCAGTTTATTCAGGATCGGAAATGTATAGGTCAGTACAAAACAAGCAATCCAAAGTGCCGTTGTGGCGATTGCCATAGCAGTTCCACGAATACTGTTCGGAAAAATCTCGGAAAGTACTACCCAGGTGACCGGAGCCAAAGTCATGGCATAAGTAGCAATTGCCATCATCACCAGAACCAGAATGGCCAGACCTTTCAGTTCAAAGAAGTAGCTGCTGCCGATCAGAAAATAAATAAGCGCCAAACCGATTGATCCCAGCAACATCAGCTTGCGTCGCCCCCAACTGTCGACCATTCGCATGGCCAGGAAGGTGAATATCAGGTTCACAGTTCCGGTGATAACAATATTAAAGAGCATATCGCCCACCGAGTAGCCGGCAGAAGTAAAAACTTCTTCGGCATAATTGAAAATCACATTAATGCCGCACCACTGCTGAAAGACAGCCAGAACAATTCCTAAAATCAGAACAGGTCGCACTTTCTTTGATTTCAAAATCTTCCAATCAATTTTAGAGCCTGTTCCCTGAAGGGTTTCGGCGATTTCCTTTTGTTCCTGAATGGCATACTCAGTTCCACCAATCCTTTCCAGTGTGGCATTGGCAGCCTTCCAGTTTCCTGATTTTGCCAGAAAACGCGGACTTTCAGGAATGAAAAATGAAAACACAAAGAACAACAAAGCTGGCACAGTGCCCGCCCAGAACATCCAGCGCCACCCGGTTTGTCCGTTCCATGATTGCAAAATCATTTCATCGGTTGAACCGGCAGGCACTTTATCGGCAATCAGATAATTGATTACCTGCGCAGCCAATATTCCAATAACTATAGTCAGCTGATTAATTGAAACCAGGCGACCACGCATTTCAGCCGGAGAAATTTCGGCTATGTACATGGGTGAAATGGCTGATGCCAGTCCGATTCCCAACCCGCCGATCAGGCGATAAATAATAAACGGGGTGAATTGACTTGCTGCACCAGTTCCGATGGCTGCTATGGTAAAAAGTGCTGCTGCTGTGATAAGTGGCAATTTACGTCCGAAACGATCGGAGAAATAGCCCGACGATAATGCTCCAAAGAGGCACCCGATCAAGGCGCTGCTCATGGCCCAACCTTGCAGATATGGTGAATTGGTGATGTCAAAAAAACGTTCGTAAAATGGCTTGGCCCCGCCGATTACAACCCAGTCGTAACCAAAAAGCAATCCACCCATGGCCGAAACCAGCGTGATGCCTAAAATAAATTGTTGGTTGAAGTTTGATTTGCTCACAAGTTCAGGATTTAATTGAAACAAAAATACCAATTGGCTACATTCCAAAGAATGAAATATTTGATGAATTTATGGATTATATTATCTTTTTACCGATTTTGAAGTATGTTGTATAAAATTGTTAGATATCCTGAATTTGAGGTATTTTTGCCGGAACAAATCCGACGAATAATCTACGGTCAATTTAATACATTAATAATTCAGTCATTTACAAGTGAAAAAAGAAGACGGATTTCCGGGACAAATCAGTTTTGTTATTCCTGAGCGTATTTTGGCTTTGGTTAAAGACAATCCGCTTATAGCTGATCTCTACATCACAGATATCGGTTATTACCCGCAGGCGCGTCACCATTTCCGTGAACGGCCTTCAGGAAGCGCTCAATTTATACTGATTTACTGTGTGGAAGGGAAAGGTGAAATAAGGTTGAAAGAAACGACACATGCCGTTGCTTCCGATCACTTTTTTATTATTCCGGCAGGAATGGCACATGCGTATCGTTCTGACGAAAAGAATCCCTGGTCAGTGTACTGGATCCATTTTTTAGGAAATAAATCAGGCATCTACTCCCGGTTTGCATGTCAGCCAATACCCATCGAGCGGAGCAAAACCTCACGCATCAGCGACCGCGTTGATCTTTTTTCGGAGATTTTTCGCAACCTCGACCGTGGATTCAGTATAGAGGCCCTGGAGTATATCAACCTTTGTTTACCTCATTTACTGGCCTCGTTTACTCATCTGAACCAGTTTCGGTTGATTAAAGAATCGGGTGAAAAAGATCCGGTTACCCAAAGCATCAACTTTATGCTCGAACACCTGAACAAAAAATTGATGCTGGAAGAAATTGCGGCGGAAACCGGCTTATCGGCTTCTCATTATTCCCGACTTTTCCTGAATAGAACAGGCCACTCACCCATCGATTATTTCATCCAGCTCAAAATTCAGCGGGCCTGCCGGTTGGTTGACAACCCGGGCTGGATGATAGCCGACGTCGCCCGCGAAATGGGCTTCGACGACCAGTTTTACTTTTCACGGGTTTTCCGGAAAGTAATGGGAATGTCGCCGGTTGAATACCGGAAAAGAAGGGTTTGATTCTGTTTGACTTTTCAGTTATTCAACCTTCACAAAAATGGGCATGATACGCACATTCATTTCAACATCGGTAACGGTTAGTACCAATTTATGATACGATTGCGTGATTTTCATCGTTGAACCATCGCTGAAATAGTAGCTTTCGAGCCAGGGAGTAGTAACAGCGTTGTCTGGTACTGCTACTTTCGCCGTGAACGTGTAATCCTTTGGTTTTAAAGGGATATCTCCTTCAGGATTAGTGAAGTTTATATATTTAGAAAACAACCAGTTGGGATAGCTGAGCTCGGCAGTCTTTAAAGCAACATTGTCGCTGATAACAACACTGATATCAACTGTTGAACCTTTAGACGCCGTTACAGTTGGCAGGGTGATTTTTTCAAGATTTGTTTGCGGAACAACACCCCACAATAGCAATGAAGATATATTATCGTCAATCACTTTGGTTTGTCCGTTTGCCGTAAGCGTAAGCGATTTGCAATCGGGAACCTGATGATCGAGCGCATTGCTAATTTCCTCGGATGACTCGCATGAAGCCATTCCAAGCGCAAAGACCAAAATGGCAATATTGATTATGTGTTTCATTTTCTTAAGTATTTCTCAGTGAATCAATGCTAATTTAATCTTATTCCCAACCTGGATTCTGAACAATTGTTTTACCGGCATTTTGGTACTTCAGGATTTCCTTGCGAGGAATAGGATACCAATACATTTTTGGGTCGAAAACACGTGTATCAGCTTCAAAAACAGTGTAAACGTAATTGCCCGAATCGTCTTTTGTAATACGCATACCTTTTACGGGTTGATTTAATACTGTTTCAGCATCTTTCCAACGGCGTAAATCCCAGAAACGATGTTCCTCGAATGCCAGTTCCAATCTGCGCTCCTGTTTAATATACCTGCGCATTTCTGCCTGATCTTTCAGCAAGGTTTTATCTGCAGTATCAAAGGTCCTAAGATTTGCCCGGTTTCTTAACAAGTCAAGCGCATTCGTGATCGCTGCAAAATTAGCCACATTATCATATTCGTTAAGCGCTTCGGCATAATTCAGAATGATCTCTGCATAACGCATATAGACCCAACCACGCAGGCTGGTATTTCCCTTAGCCAAATCAAGCGACTGGTCAATAAATTTGCTCATGTAATAACCGCTTTTAGTTGCTGTTGGTGAAGAGAAAAGACCATCTTTCCCACCTACAAAACAAGAAACAGTTGTATCCTTAAGCCGGCTTCCATTAAAGAAAACAGAGTACTTTAGCCTGTCTTCCCTTTTCTTCAGATTTGTTAAACTATAAGGATCTGCCGGATTATAATCCACCAAACGATTTTTATAGGTTTTTGCAGTCATTCCAAAAGCTTGCACCAAATCCTCAGTTGGATTCATTAATCCAGCACCTTGATAACTAACCGGATAATTATAGGATTCTATATCATTCCGGTTAATAGCCCGTGCTGCAAAGATAATTTCATTGTTATACAGGGACGTAAAAATAGTGCTCAGGGTACCCAAAGTGTATTTCTTCGAATCAACAATAACTTTAGCAGCATTGGCGGCCCGTTGCCATTTAGATTTATCATTTTCCGGATTGTTCAAAGGGCTTGCAGCATATAGCAAAACACGGGATTTTAGGGCTAATGGAGTCCAACTGATCGGACGGCCTTTATAACTATCATCAGGATAAGCAGCCGGCATCAAAACTGCAGAAGCATCGCAATCGCGGACAATAGAATCAACGGCTTGATCATATGTAATCTGAACACTTGAAAATAGTTCATTCTCATTAAACGGATCAAGAACTTTACTGACATAAAATATATTGCCATAACGTTTCAGTAATTCAAAATGATAGAAAGCTCTTAAAAACAACGCTTGTCCTTTGTAATAATCGCGAACAGCTACACCTTCTTTAATCTCTGGTATACTGTTTGTTTTTGTGATTATTCCATCCGGCCCTAATTCTTTCAGGAAAATGTTACACTTGCGAATTCCGCGATACATGGCATCCCAAACATCATCAGGATTGGTCGTTGCATTGATCGCATTTTTATTAAACAAACTGATGGGCGAACCAGCGTATGAACAAACACCTTCGTCGCAGGCAGCTGCCAGCATGGCTCCTCCAAACCGTGTGTAACCGTCTGGTAATTCGTTGTAGGCATTGTTCAGAAAACCGGGAGCATAATGCACATCGGAGAATATTTGTTCGTAGTTTAATTTAGTATCTACGGTAGGGTCTTTGTCGAGATAATCAGTGCAGGACTGCATAAAAAACAAAGACAAGGCTATCAATGATATATTAATTAGGTTTTTCATACTATTCATCCTTTTAGAATTTTAGATTTGCACCAATGTTAATCACCCGAATCTCCGGGTACAAGCTTACTCCTGCATTAGGGATTTCAGCACTCAGGTGGTATTTGCTCATATTATCGAACGAGAATAAGTTATAGCCGTTTACAAAAAATCTAACATCGCTTATGTTTGCCTTGTTCAACAATTTTTTTGGTAAACTATAACCAACTTCCATCGTTTGAACTCTCAGAAAATCAACATTTTTCAACCAAAGTGAAGAAGCCTGGAGGTTATTAAGATTTATTTGATTTGTGAGACGCGGATATTTGGGGGTTGAGCTAACTCCCCAGGAGTTTTCGCCGACCTCCGTTGTGATGTTATTGTTATCGAGCAACCCAAGGAAAACATTGTTTCCAATGAACATGCTTCGGTTAGCAATTCCGGTAAACAATACATTGAAATCGAAACCTTTGTATTCGCAGCCCAGAGTGAGTCCGAAATTCCATTCCGGCACAGAAGGATTCCCGAGTGGAACGTAGTCCTGGCTGTCAATTACCTTATCGCCATTTTGATCGATGTATTTTATATCTCCGGGTTGAACAGCGCTAAAAGAAGATTTTGCCCAACTATCAATATCGGCCTGATCTTTGAAAAACTTATCAGGACTGACCTGCAAACCCCATTGTTGCATAACCGGTTGACCTGTTCTGTATTCCCATGAATTCATGCCTGCCACTTCTTCCAGTGCCGTAATTTTGTTCCTGGTATACGAAGCATTTCCTTGAATGGTGTATGAAAAGTCTCCGATTTTTTGACTGTGTTTCAAGCTTATTTCGATTCCCCGGCTTTTGACTGAACCACTGTTTTCATACGGCAAATCTTGTCCGATGAAACCTGGAAGTGTATTCCAGCGTCCGGTAATAATCTGGGTGCGATCGTGGTTGAAAACATCTACATCCATTTCCAATGTTTTTAGCAACCCAATTTCAAGACCGATGTTGCTGTTTAGCGATTCTTCCCATGTAAGGTTAGGATTTGCAATCCGACCTTCGTACGAACCGTCTGTTCCGGCCGTGCCAAAATAATAACCATTGCCACCATAATATTTCGCTTCGAATGGGAAGCGATATCCAATTCCGATATTTGAATTGCCCACTTTGCCATAAGAACCACGCAATTTCAGGTAACTGATTGTGGCATTATTTTTCAGAAAGTCTTCGTTAGAGATAACCCAGGCGGCTGATAAGGTTGGGAAAAATCCAAAGCGACTTCCTTTTGCGAAATTCTCGGATCCATTGTAAGCACCGCCAAATTCCAGGGTATATCGTTGGTCGTACGAATAAGTAGCACGTCCAAAAATGCCCTGATTACGGTAGTCTGGATTATCTCCGTCAGTCGACATGCTCGATTGCATATACTTTAAATCGGCAGCAAGATGGCTTTTTCCTATGGTGTTATCGTAAGCGAATCCGAACATATAATTTAGCATCAAACCAAAACTGCTGTCCCAGCCTGAATAATTCAGATCGATACTTGAGCTTTCTCCGAATTGAGTGTATGTACCATCCACATTTTGCTGATACACAGCATAACGTTGATTTTTTGAACGTCCATAAAATTTGGAAGCATCAAACCCAAATAATGCATTGGCCGAAAGCCCTTTCAAGATCATATCCAACTTTAAATCTGCTGTAGTTGTACCCTGAATATAACGGGCAAACCGATCCGCAAATCCAGTTTGGGCAATCAATCCGTAAGGATTGTATCTATAAATAGCTGAACCTGCAAGCGATTTGTCTTCATTGAAAATTGGCATGGTGGGTGGTAATTTCGACAATGCTGAAATGATGGTACCTGCACCTGTATTTGGTGTGTGGCGGTTTTCAACGCGGCCTCCCAAATTAACGCCTACTTTCAGTATTTTACTCAGGTTTACATCTACAGCGGTTCTGAAATTATATCGGGCAAAGCTGTTTTGAGTAGAAAAGCCAGGATTTTCTTCAGTAAAATTGTACAGGCCTTGTTGATTGACAACACCAGTCATCACATAATACTGCGCGATCTCTGTACCTCCACGAAATGATAATTTGTACGATTGCTGAGGCGCACTGCTTTTCAACGATGATTTATACCAGTCAGTATTGGGATACAAATAAGGATTGCTTCCATCGTAATTAGCAGGATTGTTTTTGGGATCGCTCAGGAAGAGTGAATTAAACTCACTGTCAGTTAGCTTGTTGTAGTCGTTTCGTAAAGCTAAATTGCGATAGCCAACGTATTCTTTTGAACCGGCATATTTAGGTAAACGGGTTGGCGATTGCATACCATATTGTGCCGTTAGCGAGATAACCGGTGTGCCAACAAATCCTTTTTTTGTAGTGACCAGAATTACGCCATTTGCACCGCGTATACCATACATGGCGGTAGCTGCAGCATCTTTCAGTACAGTAAATGATTCGATTTCTTCGGGATCAAGTTGCGAGAAATCGCGTTCCACATTGTCAACCATAACCAATGGGGCAGAACCACCACCAAAAGTCTGTACACCCCGAATGTAAATATTCGGTTGGTCCCAACCCGGTTCGGCACCAACAGTGCGCAAAACGGTAAGTCCGGAGCCAAGACCCTGAATGGCATTTCCCAAAGTTGAAACAGGTGCTTTGGATAAATCATCCGCCGAAATAGTTGAAATAGAAGAAGTGAGTTCCGATTTACTTCTTACACCATAAGCAACCTGATACACTGGCTCAGCGGTTTCTTTCTCCAGTTGCATGACTATTTCGTTGAGGTTACTCAGTACATATTCCTTTTGGATAAATCCAATTTTGCTGAACAAAAGTACTTTGCCCGGTGCAGATGATATGCTGAATTTCCCATCATCATCAGTAAAGACCTGATTGAATTCATCCATTACCGAAACGATTACATGATCAATCGGTTTTCCTGAAGCGTCTTTTACACTTCCTTTAATAATCGAATTATCTTGTGCGTATGTATATATTGAGAACAGGGAAAAAAGCATCAGGAGCAATATTGCCGGTTTTTTCTTTAGTGTCATCATAATTTTTTAATTTTCGAATGTGACTGAATAGGTTTAGTAACCGGGGTTTTGAACAAATAATGGATTTTTGTACATCTCACCCAATGGTATTTGATACAAATTGTTGTTAGGCTGATAGATACGCGTGAAATACGATTCTTCTTTGTATGTCACAGTATTTCCTGATTTGGTAATTACCATGCGATTGAAAGGTCCGCCAAACATTTTGGTCGCCAATTCACCTTCCTCGCCGGTACTCCAGCGACGCACATCCCACCAGCGGTGTTCTTCAAAACACAATTCCATCGCTCTTTCACGTTGAATGCGTATCCGCATCGATTGCTTATCTCCGGTTAAACCGGCAGGTATATCAATAACTCCTGAACGGGCCCGAACAATATTGACTGCATCGCGAACCTGCTGTGTTGGCCCGTCAACTTCGTTCATAGCTTCAGCATAATTTAAATACATTTCGGCTAAGCGAAAAAATATCCAGTTGTGATATGCGGTTGTAGATGAAGCTTTTTTGATTTCTTCAGGCACATATTTGCGAACAAAATAACCTGTAAGGAATGTTCCGGCCGGAAATTGAGCAGTTGTGGTCGATAAATCCATTTTAGCACCTTGCCAGGTACTTCCATGGTAGATAATTATCTTGTAGAAACGAGGATCTCTGTTCAGATAAGGATTTGCAGGATCATAGTTTGAACCTTGTTCGTCGATGTATTTTCCATTTGACATTTCAAAAAGATTGACGAAATTCTGGGTTGGTTCAACTGCTCCGGCACCACCAAAGTCTCCACTTGGCATCCAAACATTTATTTCGTTACTGTTAAATCCTACGGGAGCTTCATGTTTGTAAAAAATAATTTCCTTGTTTCCTGTTTCGCGCCGTTTAAAAAATAGTTTTTCGTAATCGTCGGCTTTATTGGCAGCGTTGGTCTGGTACAAAGCATAGGCCGGGTTTCCGTCTCCATCTTTTAGGTCGATCACCGCCTTTGCAGCTTCAGCTGCTTTGAGCCACCATGTTTTCCCATCTTTGTCCAACCAATCATCAACGGTTCCGCCCATTCCCCAAATACCGGTTTTTTGACTGAAAAGCGGACTGGCGGCATAAAGCAATACACGGGCTTTCAGGGCCATGGCTGCACCTTTTGTGGCACGTCCGTATTCATTGGTATTGAGTGTTACAGGTAATGAACTGATTGCTTTATTCAAATCACCCATGATGAACGCAAAACAATCACGATAGGTGTCGCGTGGCCGCATCAGATCATCACCGGGTACTAACAAGTCATTTTCGGTCATGATAGGCATCCCGCCAAATCGTTTCAACATTTCATTAAAATAGAACGCCCGCAGGAAATAAACTTCGCCCAACATTTGATCTTTTGTCTTGGCATCGGGGAAAGGTATAACCGATACGTTTTTGAGAAAAAGATTGGCTTTTCGTATAGCGGAGTAATAGAAACTAATATTAGCATCCACCCCGTTGTAATTCCCCATATTAAACGGTTTTGTACCATGATAACCGGCAGGCGATTCCGACTCATCAGCGGCTGATGATAACGGAACCGGCTGATAATTACCAACCGCGTTAAAACGACTTGTTAATCCGCTGTAAATATCTGCCTGAAAACGCTGCGCATTCAAAAAATTGGTAAAGACTTTCTCTTCATCGAGGTTAACATCGGGCGCACGATCCAAAAAATCGCCGCAACCAGTAAGTCCCAACACCAGGAACAGGATAATATATTTTATATTTTTCATAGTGGTATCATTTAAAAGTTAACATTCAAACCGATGTTGAAAGCACGTGTAGCAGGCATCTTACCTCCCCTTTCGTTTCGGTTATCCGGATCAAGGTATTTTTCAACTGCCCACATATATGTGTTAATTGCTGAAAAATAAAGCCTTACAGTTGACATCTTCGCCTTTTGTGTCAAAGTGGCAGGTAAAGTGTATCCGAATTCGATGTTTTTAATGCGTAAATATGTTCCGGATCCGGCTTCATAAGTTGAATAGTACCGCTCGTTATTGATCCATGACTTTCCGTAAAAGCGGGTAAACTGGGCCTGGTCTGCAATTTCAGGCGCCCAATAATAGTTGTGTTTTTCAAATACATTATCGTTATTGGAGAAAGCCCACATAATTTCCCAGTTCTTCATGAAAAGTGCATGAGTTGATCCCTGAAATAATACCGAAAAATCGAACGATTTCCAGTTTCCTCCCAGAGTAACTCCATATTGCATTTCCGGAACAGTACCATATCCCTGACGGTAAGCATCGGCCTGATTAATCACTCCATCGTGGTTAAAATCCTCAAATTTTAAGTCGCCCGGAATAACTTCAAGGTCACCTGGAATACCATTGTTATTGCTTATTTGTGTCGGGCTGTTTTGAATATCTTCGTAGCTGGTGAAGTATCCGATATTTTTCCACATCAATGGAGTTCCGATTGGGTAGCCTTCTTCTTTCTGATAAGGCAATAATCCAAGTGGATCAGCTTTTTTAAGAATTTTGTTCCGGTTGTAAGTAAAGTTACCTTTTACAAAATAGCTAAAGTCTTTGCTAATTCTCAGATTATGATTCAATTCAATTTCAAAGCCTTTGTTTTCGGTTTCCCCAATATTTGCAACTTTAAATCCAGCGCCAACATATTCCGGTTTCACGGCATCAATGTTAGTCAGGATTTTATTTCTGAACTCATAGAAGTAATCGAAATTTATTCCCAATAATCCTTTGAAAAATTCAGTTTCAACTCCAAAATTCTCCTTACGGGCGACTTCCCAGGTTGCATTCTTATTGGCAATGTCTCCCTGTTGTATTCCTCCAAAATAATTGTCGCCGATGCCAAAGGTATATCCTCCGGCGTTTGAGAATTCCTGTAAGAAAATAAACCGGCCACCACTGGTATTTGGATCAATTTTGTCGTTACCAACCCATCCCAACGATGCTCTAAGTTTCAGTTTGGTAATGATATCGCCCAGTTTTGAATTTGAAAAAAATTCTTCATTGCTTGCCATCCAACCCAATGCGAAGGCCGGAAAAACTCCGTATTGTGAACCTTTAGGAAAGTTTTCAGATCCATTATACCCAATGTTAAATTCACCAAAATATCGTTTATCGAAATCGTAAGTTACCCTACCAACCAAACCCTGATCGGCAAAAGGCACTTCAGCATTTCTTATCAATTGATTACGATTTGCCAGGAATAAGCCTGTCACGGAACTTTTTCCAAAAGTCCGGTTATAATTCAGACCAGCCTCGATATAAAACTTGTACCAATTGTTATTCTTTTGAACGCCTGCATAGGAAAGCGGCCGGTCTTCACCAAATTTCTGATACGAATCGGTTGCCTGATCATAGACGTATTCTGCCGTCGATTTCGACCAGGATCGACCTGTTTCACCTTGTGTATCGAACGACACTTGTCCTTTGGCAGAAAGGCCTTTGGTTATCGCATCAAGTTTATAGTTCAAACTAAAACTCGATTCCAGCGTGCTCATTACGTTTTTATATATAGCTGCTTCCTTTAAAGATTTCACAATATTATTTCCTGTACCTGCATAAGATCCATCAGGATTGTATATTGGATAAGCTCTTCCTGTATATGCAAAAGCTGCACGATATACATCCCAACTACTCCATATGGTATTGGTTGGTGAATTGAGGTCTTCAACCCTGGCCCCTATACTTAACGAGGCAGTCAGATCCTTTGAAACATCAACATCGAGGTTACTTCTGAAATTGAAGCGCGAATATTTTGTCAGATCATCATTTTGATAGAATCCGTTTTGATTCAGATATCCACCTGAAACAAAATATCTCACTGTTTTTGTTCCACCTGAAATATTGACATTATATTGTTGTTGGGTGGAATGGTTTTTCATCACATTGTCAACCCATCTTACATCGGGATGTGTCCAGGGTGAGGCACCTGTTCGCCACAAAAGCAAATCATAAGCATTGGTGCCGCCTTTAGTTTGCGGTGTGCGTGTGGAGAATTGACCCCAATCTGCCAGATAACGAAGACTCATCGCATCATAAGCTCCCAATGGTTGCGGTATGTTGATAGGTTCCGTTATCGCAGTCTGAGTGGTTATTGAAATTTTTGGTTTCCCTGAAACACCGCGTTTTGTTGTTATAATAATAACGCCATTGGCACCTTTTACACCAAAAACTGCTGTCGCCGATGCATCTTTCAGGATATTGATCGTCTCAATTTCATTGGGATCAATTTTGGCGAATTCGGCACGGACAATTCCATCTACCACAAACAGTGGTGAAGCATTGTTCCAGGTAGCCATACCACGAACATAAATATCAGCCACATCACCGCCAATCTCACCTGAACTTTGAACTACCTGAATACCTGATAGCTTTCCGGATAATGCCTGTGAGATATTTGAAACAGGCATCGTGACCAGTGTTTTGTTGCTAATGGATGAAATAGATCCGATTACGGATTCTTTCTTTTGTGAACCATACCCAATAATAACCACTTCGCCCAGTTGCTGGTCTGCCGAATTCATTTGAACATTTATGGTCGTACGGCCTTTTACCGGTTCTTGTATCGATTCGTAGCCAATGTATTTAAATACCAGTATATCAGTTTCGATATTGGGTACTTCCAGTGAGAAATTCCCATTATAATCAGTTACAGTTGCTTTTGTACTTCCACTAATTATTATATTCACACCAATCAATTCTTCTCCGGTTTTCAAATCTACTACCTTGCCACTTACTTTACGAGTCTGTTGTGCCTGTAACGATAACAGAAATACAAGTAAAGTCATTAGTGTAAGAAATATTGTTTTCTTCATAAAAGTTTTCTTTAGTGGTTATCAATAGGTTTCTTTTCTGAATTTAAAAACATAGGTTTTCAAAGTCTGAAATTCTTTCCGGATAGTCCAATAGTTCTGATCGGTCACCAACTTGGGAATGTAATTTGCTTTTCCGGCAGCAACTGTTTTCAGTTCGATAAAATCGGAAGGAGCAGGAGCGAAAAGCAGCGCATATTTTTTCTCGCCAACGAATGTCTTTAATCTGATTTCCATCTCGGTTGCAGATAATTGCAGGATGGTAAATCTGGACTGAATGTGGTATTGCGACCACTGTTTTTGCACGCTTGCCAAGGTGTCGATTCCTGTAATCTTATTGTTAGCGTCTTTTTTATAGGTCAATACTACTTTGTTACTGTCGCTGGTTAAAGTTGGAACAAATTGCCATTTATCAGTAGTGAAATTGATCCATTTACCATCCAGCATACTCCAGGTGCCATAAAAGGTAGTAGGGCCTGAGCCATTTTTGTAATTTTTGAACGATTGATGGAAGTATCGGCATGCTCCGTTAGCGTCTAAAAGTATTTGACAACTTTCCTGTTCCGGAGTTAAAGTCATAGGAAGGCCATCCTCTGTAACCGAAACTTGTTTCCACAATCCAACCACAGAGCTCTCTACAAACACGTCTTTCTTGCAAGAAACTATGATAGAAAGTGTAATAATCAGGATGAAAAATCTGTATATTGTTTTCATTTTCTTTTTATTTGATTTCCAGATTAGCAACACGTTCAAATGTTAACTTGGTTTTACTCAGGATTCCATCCTGCTTAAAGTCAACCCGTTCCAAACTTAGGGTGTTTGTTTCAGCAACAGGTGTCCAGGATGCAGGGAGATCAATGGCCAGGTTGAATAATTTATCCGTGTAGCTCCATCCGGATCTTTTTATAATAGTTTTCGCTTTTACAGCAATTTTTGAAGAATCACAAAGTATACAGATGCTGTTTGCGTTAATTTGCATGATCATTCGGGAACTGTCTTTGGGAGCAGAGAGGGCATCTATGGTTTTGGAAGTTTGATGCCAGGTTCCAATAATCTGACTTGCAGTGTTATCATTAGGGGTATCTTTTTTGCATGCTGTTCCCAAAAACAAGAAAAGTAGTGGAATACAGCCAAAAAGAAGCATATGAAAGAGAGTTCTTCCCGTAGTGTTTTTCATAGGTTTTACAATTTACTTAGTGAGGTAAGCATTACTATACAATCAATAATTATCAAAGCACAAAGCATTGAAACACTAAGAGTTGATAAATATCCGGATTGTTTAATTTTTTTTGTCAGAAATAAATAGTTTTCTAAAAAGATCTGTCCCAGTGTTTCCTTGTTTCTACATGAGTTACATCAACTGCATTTTATTCAGTCAGAAGTCCGTAATTTTTTGAACATATAAGGCTTTTGACACTATGTGAAAACTTTCTTAGTAAGTTAGAGATAAAAGGGAGAGTTTTTTTTCTCTCCCTTTTTAATCACAACACTATTTCTCTACTTAACTATTACTTTTGAGGTGAATACATTTCTATTTGTTGATACTGTCCTTACCAGGTAAACACCGTTTTGGGACACTGGGATTTCAGTTCTCAATCCATTTGCAGGTACTTTTTTCACTAAACTACCTGTCAAACTGTATACTTCAATTGAAGTGACATTTCCTTCAACCAAAATATTGTGGTCCCATGAATAGACCTTTGTGTTATCCTTGTTAATAGAGGCAATCCGGGTTACTACAGTGCGAGGATCTGCGTTGCCGTTAATTGCTACTGCATCCAGATAGAACGTACCAGCAGGAGAGTTGATATATGCATCCGTATCATCTTTACGAACATCGAAACGAACAGAAAGCTCAGAAACATAACCCAAAGATGTTACATCAAGTACGCAATCAATCCATTTGCCTTTATCATCGGCCCAGTATTTGATAGCATCGCCACTGTCGATTTGCTTGCCTGAAAAGTCTTTGGCATTCAACTGAACTACATAGTAATCTTTGCCGGTTTCCATTTCAGGAATGTTTACCATTACATGAAGATATGAAGAAGCTCCATCGGCACCAACCTGTAGCGTTCCGTTCAGAACGAAACGCGTGCCTCCCTGCCACCAGGATGCGTCGGCACTTTTATTAAATTTCATAATTGAAGCCGAATTCAATACATCGGTTTGCGTGGTGAAAGGATTAGCTACTATCTCCGAAGTGTTTGCGTTGTTTTGCAAGTCCAGTGAACCTACCCATTTCGTGTATGAAGTGTTATTTCCAGGGAAAAACAGCATTTCCTTATCGGCCAGAATATTAATTCCTCGCGGTAAATTGCTGCTGCTTAATGCAATTTCGTCGAAGTAGTAGTTTGTTGCCGGTTCAGCATCGCCACCCCAGTTTCTGTCCATCAAAAAGCTAATTGCAGTAATAGGTTGTGCATTATCAATAAACCATTTAAGATCAACCACAACATCTTCCCAGGTTGCAGCTTTATGAAGATCCATGTCAAAACGTTTTGTTCCTTTGTCGACATCTTCCAGAAGGGATCCATCGCCCATGTAGAGACTAAATCCCTTGTTTAAGTTTTCACGATAGAGGTAAACGTGGAGGTAACGGTTTGCTTCAGTTATCGTTTCTGGTGTCGTCAAGCTCATTATCACAAAGTCAGGCCACCAACTGTGTCCTTTCAATGAAGACATATGAAGCGCCTTATCGGATTTGTTTAATCCTGTTTTATCAGGATTGCTAGTAACTTCAGTAAACGCAGGAGCATCTGCAGTTCCAAAATTTACATAGTTTGCCAGCGCATCATTCATCCCCCATGAGATAATGTCCATACGGCTGAACAGCGATGGTGTTACGTCGCCTGTGAATAGCTTGGTTTCTTTTACTGACGCAGGTGCTTTTACTTCAGTTCGTTGATCGGCACTGGCATTAATAGCCGCTGCATCTAAATAGAATACACCAGCCGGAGAATTGATATATGCATCCGTATCATCTTTGCGAACATCGAAACGTACCTGAAATTCAGAAACATAACCCAAAGATGTTACATCAAGTACACAATCAATCCATTTGCCTTTGTCATCGGCCCAGTATTTAATAGCGTCGCCACTGTCGATTTGCTTTCCTGAAAAGTCTTTGGCATTCAACTGAACTACGTAATAGTCTTTTCCGGCTTCCATTTCAGGAATATTTACCATTACATGTAAAAAAGCCGAAGTTCCGTCAACACCAACCGGCATAGTTCCGGTTAATACGAAGCGTGGACCACCCTGCCACCATGAAGCATCGGCGCTTTTATTAAACTTCATGATTGATTCAGAGTTTAATACTGCAGTTTGTGTAGTGAAAGGGTTAGCTATGATTTCCGAGGTGTTTTGGGTGTTTTGTAAATCCAATGAACCTACATATTTGTTGTAAGAAGCATTATCAGCAACGAAAAACGACATTTCTTTTTCTGTGAAAAGGTTAATTCCACGAGGCAAATTAGAGTCGCTCAGCGAAATATCGTCAAAATAGTAGTTTGTTGGAGATTCAGCATCGCCACCCCAGTTTCTGTCTACCAAAAAGTTAATCGAAGCAAGAGGTGTTGAATTATCAATAAACCACTTTAAGTCAACTACAACATCTTCCCAGGTTGCAGCTTTCTTAAGATCCATGTCAAAACGTTTTGTTCCTTTGTCTGCATCTTCTGCCCAGGTTCCGTCGGGTGTGAGGTATAGCGTAAAACCTTTGTTCAGGTTTTCACGATAAAGGTAAACGTGGAGGTAACGGTTTGCTTCAGTTATTGTTTCTGGTGTCGTCAAGCTCATTGTCACAAAGTCAGGCCACCAACTGTGTCCTTTCAATGAAGACATATGAAGCGCCTTATCGGATTTGTTTAATCCTGTTTTATCAGGATTGCTAGTAACTTCAGTAAACGCAGGAGCATCAGCAGTTCCAAAATTTACATAGTTTGCCAGTGCATCATTCATCCCCCATGAGATTATATCCATGCGGGAAAATAGACTGGGCGTAGTGTCTCCAGTAAATAGTTTAGTTTCTGTTGCTGAAGAAATAAATGAAAAGCAACAACCAACCAATAAAAGTAAAAGTAGTTTTTTCATATGTCCATAGATTTAATTAATAATTATAATAGTTTAAAATGAATTCTATTCTCAGCTTAGTGAGACAAAGCTCCACAGAAATTGGAATCTTGGATTTCAATATTGTAACAAACTGTATAAATATTGTATCAGTGTATATCGGCAGGTCGTATTATTCTAAAACCAGTATTTTTGAGGTGATTTTTCGATTACCGATCCGAGTTGAAACAAGGTATACACCACTCTGTAAATCAAGACGATAGACGCCAACAGAAGGAACCAGAATGTTGGCTTTAATCAGCTGTCCAACGGAATTATATACTGATACAGAAATTGATCTTTCGCCGGAAAAATTTGTATGTAATAATCCCTCAGAATAGTACATATTCCCATCAGTTTTTTCCAATTCTTTCGATGATGCTGGATATTGGTTGATTGGGATGATGAAAGTTGTTACCGATTCCGATAGGGCATCGTAGGTAAATGTATTCCCTGAAATGGTAAACCTGTCCTCCGAATTTTTAATTCCCAACGACTCCTGTGCACGTGTCCGAAACTGTCTTACTTTTCCGAAGCTGGAGAATTTTGACAGGTCGACGGTGTATTTCTGTGTGTAACTTTCACTGTTGCTAATGACCATTACGAGTTCTTTTTCATCGGGACTGACCGCTGCAATTGAATTGCCAATTGAATTCCCGATGATGGTATATCCGGCCTTGATATACCGGCTGTACTGCGCCCGTATATAAAAATTGATGTTTCGGGTAATTGGATTGAGCATGTCGGAATAATCGCCAATGATAAGCCCCCACGGATTGTTGGTTGGGTCTCCGGTTGCCCCTATTTGCCAGTCGCACCATGCTGTGCACTTCATATCCGTCAGGTCAGTAATAATCCTGTCTGCCATTACCATGATCTGATGCTCGTTGGTTCCGCCCACGCTAATAGGGCCCGACTCCGATTGCCACAATTTTTTATTATTGTTCTTCGTCCAGCTTGCAAGCAGTGTACGGTTGTTTCCTCCATAAGTGTGAACCGAAACAAGATCGATCATCGGCAAAATATCGCCTGCCGATTTATAAACCAGCAAAGAACCGTAGCCATTGTCCAAATTGTTTGCATCGTTGGCGGTAATTTTACAATACGATAACATGCCTTTATCCTGAAGCTTGGTGTAAAGTTCCCTGATCATTTTGATTTGATCAGCATTTGAAAAGAAACAACCTTCCTGTCCTCCAAGCGCTTTCCACCAGCCGCCATCAGGTTCATTAAATGGTTCGATGTAATTGAAAGTAATCCCCAAATTATCGTGATAATATTTGGTTACTTCGGTCAGGTAATCGGCAAAATCGCCGAACATGTCAGCCTTTAGGTTGCCTACGTTTCCTTCAACACTTCCGGCTGAACAACCGCTTCGGGTCATCCAGTAAGGCGGTGAGTTCGAAAAGCCAACAATTTGTATGTCATTTTTGCCAGCTTTCGCAATACGCGAAGCAATCAGTTGCTGCATGATTTTCCGTTGATTGACATCCTGCGACCAGTCGTAAGCTGCGGTTAATGAAGCTTTATACCCGGGCATATCGCCTCCGTCGCCCCGCATGTGATGGTGAGTCGGATCATCACCACCACCAATATTAAAACGGAAGATATTCATATTGAGCCCGGCTACCGGGTCAGTAATCCAATCGCATATCGTTTTGATTTTTGAATCGGAAAACCCACCCATGATGTTGGCCCACCAGCAAAGCGAAGCGCCCCAACCTTCGATCACCTGATTCTTAACCGAAGGGTAAACGGTAATTGCTGTTCTCGAAATTGAGGTCCCAACATCGGAAAGCAATATCTGATCGAAATAATAATCGCCGGCATCGTCAGCTATTTTGACTGAAAAGGTTTTCAATTTTATTCCAGCAGGAATGGTCAGCACATAGTCTATCCAGGCGCCAGTTGTGGCGTTCGACTGCCATGCATCACCACTCTGATTACCTCCTTCAGGAGTATAAGTTAATGCTATTCTGGATGTTGTATTTTTATAAACCAAAACATGCAAGTACTGATTCGAAGAAGAAATCAAAATTGAATTGGCCAACGTCACTTCCAGGCCTGTCCAGTATGGATCGGCGCTTGTCTTTACGATTTTATAGCAGTTTGCAGTGCTATTGATAGCATCGGTTTTCGGATTGGCGATGGACCAGGTGCTGGCCGATATTCCTGATTTTGAATAATTCAGCCACGAACTTACAGTGCCCGGAACTGAAGTCGATTCAAAATTGAGGAGCATCGTTTCGGCAGCAAAAAGATGCGATGTGATAATGAATAAGAATACTATTAGAATTGATTTCTTCATTTTTTTCTTTTCTCCGGATTTATTGGTTTACTTCTAGTTTTACCGTGGTGTCTTTCAACCAGGGAGAAGTAAACTTGACATTTACTGTTCCTGCTTGACCTGTAGTTTGAATATAGGTCAACAGGCGACCATGATATGCGCGTTGCACATTGTCGGTGTAATCGCCCATGTCGGAATTGTTGCTGGCTTCGAGTCCAAGCAGCTTGGCAGGACCTTCGATGGTGCAGGTAATTTCGTCGTCGGAAAGCATTACAGGTATTCCTTTCTCATCAACAACCTGGATTACAATCTGAGCCAAACCATTCTCTTTTTTCAGGATTTTCATATCGGCTTCAGCCATTAAAGCTACTGGACGCGATGATGATTGAAGCGTATAAGTGCAAACCGAATTGCCGCTGGCATCCATTCCAACGATTTCGAGTTTGCCCGGTTTGAAAGGAATGTCCCAGTATATTACCCCGGATTTGTCGTCAAGTGATTTAACATCTCCAACCTGAGTGCCATTCAGCATCAATTTCGATTGAGCAGCATTGGTGTAACCCACCACGCGGATCATTTCGCCTCCTTCGTAATTCCAAATTGGCCAGGCATCAGTCGACAGGAAATCTTTACGTGAAGGAACGGGATAAGTTCCGATGTAAGTTACCGGTTTTGTATCCCACAAAGCCTGACGGAAATGACCACGGGGTTTCAGAAAACCGCCAAAATCGAGGAAGCCAGAGTTGAACCCACGCGACGGCCATGGGTTCGATTCTCCCAGATAATCGATACCGGTCCAAAGGAATTGTGCAAAAATATAGTCATTGTCGCGCACAGCTTTCCACGATTCCATGCTGTGGCCGTTTTCGCTTCCGAAGATAACGCGTTTGGGGTATTTGGCATGGTCGATAGCATAACGATCTTCAGTGTAGTTATAGCCGCAAATGTCGAGTACGTAAGGATATTCAGTTTCATTCGACATCACCACTCCTGCCAGTGCAGCAGTTACGGGGCGCGAAGTGTCGAGGGTGCGAACCACGGCTGCGAGGCGTTTGGCAATTCCGCCCAACCGTTCAGCTTTCGGTGCATCGGGTTTGTAGCCACCGAGTACGGGCTGGTTAATGGTTGTGCCGTTCAGGATTGGGTGCGAGTACGGATCGTTCGGATAATCGACTTCGTTACCAATGCTCCACATAATAATAGAAGCGTGATTGCGGTCGCGAAGAACCATATCGGCTAAATCGCGGTTGCTCCACTCTTCAAAAAAATCAAACGAACCTTGGAATTCGGGAGTGCCAACATTCCAGCCGGTTATCCATTTCCGTTTAGGAAATTCCCATTCGTCAAACGCTTCGTCCATTACGACCAAACCAATTTCATCGCACAGTTCATATACATCGGGAGCTTGCGGATTATGGCTCATCCGAATAGCGTTGCAACCCATTTCTTTCAACGTAATCAAACGACGTTTCCATACCTCTCGTGGCACGGCAGAACCCAGGCACCCTCCATCGTGGTGAAGGCAAACCCCTTTTAGTTTTGTCCAGTTGTTGTTCAGAGCAAACCCTTTATTCGGGTCGAAAGTCAGCGTGCGCAAACCCAGCTTCTGTTCGTTCTGTTCGGTTACTTTTCCATCTTGTTTGATGATGGTGCGAACAGTGTACAAGTTAGGTTGTTCCAACGACCAACGTTTTGGAGCAGGAACTGAAACAACTTGGATTGTTGTGGCTTTTTTGCCTGCTTCAACGATTTGCTTTTTTGATGTGGTAGCTACAACTTTTCCTGAAAGATCAACAATTTCGTTGGACACCAGCAAAGTGACACTTTTGTCTTGTTCGTTGTTGACGGTGGTTTCAACAGAAACTTCGGCTTTTTTATCGGTAATGGTGTTGGTTTTGAAGAAAACTCCCCAAAGATCGATGTGAACCGGCGAAGCATATACCAAATAGGCATCACGATAAATTCCTGAGCCTGAATACCAGCGCGAATCACGTTCCTGCGAATGGTCAACCTTTACCGAAATCACATTCTCTTTCCCGAATTGAATGTACGGAGTGAGATCGTACATAAACGAGATGTAACCATTTGGGCGTTTCCCCACCGATGTGCCGTTGATGAACACCTCGCTGCGGTTGTAAACTCCTTCGAAATAGATAAATACTTTTTCTCCTTTTCTGTTTTCCGGAACCACAAATGTTTTGCGGTACCAGCCAATTCCACCAGGTAGGAACCCTGTGCAGCTGGCACGGTCGGGACTTAAAGTTCCTTCCACACTCCAGTCGTGCGGTAGGTTCAGTACTCGCCATTTCGAGTCGTCAAAGGTTGAAACTGATGCCTCTTTCACATCAGAGAGGTGGAATTTCCAGTTTTTGTTGAACAGTTCGGCCTGTCCAAATTGCGGTTTTGCCTGAATGGTGGTTGCCGTAAGCATTATGGCCAATGCTCCCAGAATTGTTTTGAACTTCATGTTTTATTTCTGTTTTATAGTTAGTTGCTTGTTTTCAATTCACGAATATTTTTCTGGAACTTGGTGTGCCACTGTCGTAAATTGTTCTTTCAATATAGATTCCTCTATTTAGTTGGTTGTTGTTTTTTACCCGTTTGCCATCCATTTGATAGTATTCTGTAGAAATGACTTTACCTTTTTTTTCGTTGGTATTAATTATCTCATGAACACCGTTTTGAATTTCGCCAACTGTAACAGGGGCAATTCCCTGAACTGTAGGTTGCACTTTCTTCACCGAACCATCGGCATTAAATTCCAGTTTGTCGATGCACACTTCGCGGAAATATCCCGCTGAGTCGCCTTGCATGGTGATGCCTTTGGGGCGGGTGAAACGGTGATAAACGATGTACCATTCGTCGCGACCGGGAATCTGAATCACCGAATTGTGTCCGGTGCCGTAAATTCCCTGAGTAGCATCTTTTGCCAGCACCAGGTTATTAGCTGGAACTGTGATTGGACCAAGCGGCGAAGTTGATGTTCCGTAACGCACCCGGTAATCAGCGCTTCGGGTATCATTTTCCGACCAGAAAAAGTAGAAAAGTCCCTTGCGCTGAATCACATAAACGCCCTCACGAAAGGTGCCTCCCGAAGGTGTGATGGTGCGTTTGGTCGATGCATTGATCGAAATCATATCGGCATTTAACTCGGCTGCATACAAGGTGCTATTCCCCCAGTAGAGGTAACTTTTCCCGCTGATGGAGTCGGTGTAAACATCGGGGTCGATGTTGTCGACCAGTTTTTTGCCCGAATCAACAAACGGACCGGTTGGATTATCGGCAACGGCTACGCCAACATTTCCGGCAGCTACAAAGTAGTAGTAATATTTGTAGGCTCCGTTCACTTTCTTTTCAGTGATGCTTGGTGCCCAGGCATTGAAAGTCCCCCAACTCACATCAGTTGGCAGGTTGAGGATGGTGCCTTCGTCGGTCCAATTCACCAAATCGGGTGACGAAAAAGTTTTGAAATAGTAGCCCGCCCAGCCTACAAATCCGTCGCTGGTTGGGTAGATATAAAATTTCTTCGTTTTATATGAATAGAGGATTTCAGGATCGGCATAATAGCCTTCCAAAACCGGGTTGTTGTCAACCTTGACTGTTACTGAATATGTTTTCGATCCAAGCCCGTCGATCGAAGCGGTGTAATTTACTGCTCCTGCCGAAAAATCCTGGGGACCGGAAGGAGTAACAGTACATCCGGCATAGGCCACAAATTTGGGATCAAACTTGGTGATATCAGTTCCATAGCGGACAGGTAAATAGATGGTTTTGGCCGTTTGGTTGAAGTTGACATTGTTCTTCTTGATGACTTCAGAAGCCGAAGATTGGATGTAAACATTCGAAACACTCCCCCACTTCTTCATCAACGCCGCAGCCTCTTCAGTAGTAATAGGAATGATTGTTCCGTGGCGTGGGGTAAAGTTGAACGACACTTTCTGACTGACTACCGAGAAATTCTCCAGATCGGTGCTTTGCGTGAACTGGTAAGCATTGTTCATGTACATGTCGTACATCAGTATCCAGGTGTCGGTATCGTACATGCGGAACACGCAACCACCTTCAACCGGGTTGTTGGTTGATTGCAGGTATTTGTCGTTCATCACATATTCGCCGGTCAGATTGCTTGAAACCGCTTTTTTAATGCCGTTTCCTTCACCTTCAGTTTTGAAGAACATATGATAAACGCCATCCTTGTTCACAATATCGGCATCAATTGTAGCGCCGCCGCCGGGGTTTGCAAACAATAGTTTTGGGGCAGTCGCCAATGCAGTAAAATCGTCGTTGGCATAGGAGTAATATATTTTGTCGGAGTTATTTCCAACTTTCATCGACCAATAAACCAGGTATTTCCCCTTTTCGTTATCGTAAATTGTTTGTGGGGCCCATACCCTTTGCAAATCAGCATATCCGGAGAAGGTATTTTGAATATTGACTACGCTGGTTTGCCAATCGGTTAAGTTTGTGGATTTCATTAAAATCATTGCCCGGTTTGAATCCCAACCGAGGGCCGAAACCATATCGGTCGCCACCATGTAATAGCTTTTGCCATCAGCACCGCGCAAAATGTGAGGGTCGCGAATACCACCGGAAGAGCTGATTGTCTTTGAATCCAGTATGGGATTGTTGTTATTCAATGCTTTATAGGTAAAACCATCCTTGCTGATGGCAAAACGAAGCGCTTCATCACTCAAGGCATTTCCGGTGAAATATGCAAAAAGATAGGCCGACATTCCCTCTTTTTCAGCAACAAGAATTTCAAACTGGCGGGTTTGGCTCGCACTTCCTTTGGAGATGGTAGCAGTCAGTACCACTTTGGTTTTGCCGGTTCCTTTTTCAGGAAGATAAATCAGTTTCCCGCTGTTCGAAAGCAAATCGGGTACACTGGAACTCCAGTTGATGGTAGAGCCTTGGAAACCTGTGGTTTTCAATATCAGGCTGGAACGCAGATTATCCAAACTACCCGTAAGCGTTAGGTTATCGGTATCGTATTTTACTGCTTCGGCATTAGATAGCGATGGAATAACAGTGAGTTTAAACTCTTTTACCACAGTCGCGCCACCCTTAACAGCAGTTGCTGTAAGCGTTACGGTTTCCGGTTCAGCGCCACTTGCCGGACGAACAACCACACCTGAATTAGAGATGGTTGAAGGGGTCGACGAACTCCACGTAATTGTAATTCCGTTTCCTGAAGTTGGAAGAGTTATGTTGGAGTTGATGCTCTGCCCGTCTTTAAAATCGAGTGCTCCGAGGAATGTGTTGATTTGCGACTGGTACCAGGCCGTATTTAGGTCGGGTAACGAAGCCCCAAGTTGGATTACCTGAGCATCAGACAAGGCAATATTATAAATGCGGAACTCGTCAATCAGGGTTTTCTGCAAGTAAGCATCGCCGTTCAGTGCGTACGACGATTTTCCGATGAAATTATAAGCCGGTGTTCCCAATGATTTGGGAGACAAACTCACATTGGTCGATGTAGCGATCACCACACCGTCAATGAATATCTTAACGGTTTTTATGCTTGAATTGTAACTAATGGCAAGATGTTTCCATTTCCCTTTTTCCATAGCCTGATCTGTAGTAGCAGCTTGTTCTCCGGTCCAGTTGGTTAAGCTGATGGCATACCTTGTGTTTTTGGCCGAGAAGAACATGCACCCATTGGCATCGGTGGCTATTTTTTCGGAGTTACCGAACGAAAACACAAAGTTCCCATTGTTGGTGATCACCGCATCGGGCGAAATACAAACAAAAGTTGAAATAGTGAAATCCTGCAAAGTATTGAGAAACTGACTTCCGAAGAGTGCACCCAAATCAAGGAATCCGTCGGAAGAGCCCAAATCAAGAACTCCGTCAACTCCACCGGTTGTTGTTATGGTGGCTTCATTTTTCAGGGTGGCCACAAAATTGTTTCCACTTTCATCGGCAATGGTTACCGAGCCTTTGGTGTAGTTGTTAAACGAAAACCACACCTTCAGGTTTGGGTCAGTATTTACCCGCACCTGGGCTGAAATCCAACTAGTCAGGAGAAAAATCAATAAAATGGAAATTGAAAGTTGTTTCATTATTTAGTTTTTAAACCACATAGTCACATAGAATAATTTATTCTCACCGTGTCTATTTGTTAGATATTATTTCACACCAATATACGTAACGATCGACCTGGAAGGTATAGTTATTTTTTTACCGTAATTCATTACCTGTTGAGGCGCTAAATTGCTGTTAGGCAAATCTGAAGTGAGGTATGGTTTCCAGGCTAACACCTTTTCCCCTTTCCATGTTAAATCAAATTCTTTCTCTTTATTCTGATAGTTAATCACCACCATCACAGGCGTTCCATCGGTATTTTGGTAGGCCGAAATCATTAGCGAATATGGGTCGGTTTCTCCTTCTGAAATCAGTTTTCCTTTTTGGTCGAATGCTGAAACTCCAACCCGAACTGCTCCCGGGCGGATAAACCGACTGTAATTTCCCAACGCCCACATGAGTTTTGAATCGGTAAAGGTTCCATCGAGCCGGCTTTGGTCAGGTTTGGTGTAAATCAACCCGTCTTTGTAATCTGAATTGGCTACCGCCCGCCACCATTGCCAGGCCGAAGCGTTGGCGTAAACCAAATCGTGGTGTATGATGCGGGCCACATACAACGCAGTTTTCATGGTCAAATCTTTGCCCCCACCGCCTCCAATTTCCTTATCGTTGCTCATGATACAAGTTTCGGTTTGCCAATAGTTTACATTGTATTTTTTAAGCATATTACCCAGCTCCATTCGGATGGTGCGTAAATCGGATATTGGCGTATTGGTCCAGTAGCTGTGGGCAGCCATCAGGCGTGGAACATTGGCCACATTACCAATATAGGCTTTAGTACTATCGGGTGTGAAAAACGATTGAATTTGATAACCGCGGTCGAATTTGGTTAATGGATGTGTGCGATACGTGCAGTTATAGTCGAACGATTCAGGAATAAGAATTTTGGTTCCCATTTTCCGTTCTTTGAGTTCTTTGCCCAACAAGCGAATGGTTTTGGCAACTTCATATTTCGTGGCCGGAGTTCCTTCCTGACCCGAACCAGTCCAATTCCAATGGCCGTCGGGTTCGTTGAATGGGCAAATGTAGTTGAGTTCAATGCCGTCATTCTTTTCTACCCCTTGAATTACATTAGCTATGAAGTTTGTAAAATCGTTGAATTTGTCTTCTTTCAGGTTGAATGTTGCACCGCCACCGGTGTTTGTGGCCAACCCGTTTTGTGTCCAGTAAACCGGTGCAGAAAGGAGGAAGCCCAGAAATTGACCAACACCCCGTTGTTTAGCCAGTTTCATGAAGTTTTGCTGTCCTTTTTGTTTGTTCCAGTCGTAAGTTCCGTCGGGTAATAAGAAACACTCCGAACGCCGCCATGCATCATCGATTCCGCTGGCACTGCCTTGTTCAGTGCTTCCGGCGCCAATATTGAAGCGCCAGAGCGACAAGCCAATTCCTTTGGGATTTCCATGGGTGTCGGTTTCGGTGCTAAAGAGCCAGTCGGCCATTTGCTGCTGTTTTACTTTGGGCCATAAACCAATAAATTGCATGCTCCAACCGTCGGAAGCACCAAAGTTGTCGATGGTTTGATGTTTCACGTCACCATTTACTACAAATTTGCAAACATCGTGTTTGGAAGGTGCTTGTTTCCCCAACCCGTTTTCTTCCGCAGTAACAGAAAAAGCAGAAAAGGCAATTGACAATACAATAATGTATTT